>Ga0208644_1000350_pt1 | contig 37361 bp, 62 predicted proteins | sample VirMetDEL_Nov_18_FD_184517 | JGI IMG/M metagenome (GOLD analysis project Ga0208644, IMG submission 184517) | Aqueous microbial communities from the Delaware River and Bay under freshwater to marine salinity gradient to study organic matter... | ecosystem: Environmental > Aquatic > Marine >...
GCCACATCAATTATTAGAAGGTGGGTATACCACTTTGATTGGTCGTTGGATTAATAACATTAATAATGGTATCCAATGTGAAATTTATGGAGATGGTGAACAGCGAAGAGATTTTACTCACGTTGATGATATTGTAGATGCTTTAATTTTGATTATGGAAACTGAATCTTGGGGGTTTGAATTTGAACTAGGTAGAGGTAAGAATCATTCAGTAAATGAAGTTGCTGATATGTTTGGTATCACTCCAATCTACAAAGATGCAAAACCAGGTGAGGCCAGAGACACATTAAATACGAGTCCAACTGCTGGATATGTTTTAGGATGGAATCCTACTCGTGAACTTAACGACTATATTAGTGAATTGGAATTATGAAAAACGTAGTTTTTATACCAAATATTAATCTTGGAAATGGTAGAAACACACCATACCACTACTCTATTAAAAGTTGGGCTAGTTGGTGTGATAAAAATAATGTACAACTTGTAGAGTGGACTGAACCAATTACTGATGTAAATAAACTCAAAGTAACCTTACAGCGTTATTGGGTTCATGACATTCTTGAACACAATAATATTGACTACGACCAAGTTCTTATTGTAGATGCTGATACTATTATTCATCCAGACACTCCAAACTTTTTTAATGAAACAAATGGTAAATTTGGTGTAGTTTTCAACAATGGTTGTTATGAGTGGACAACTCGTAGTATTAGAAATTGGGGTAACGCATTATTTCCAAACGAACCAAAAGTTAAACTTTGGAAATATTTTAATGGTGGATTTCAGATTACAAACAAATCACATATACCATTTTACAAAGAGGTTCAAAAATACTATTGGGATAATATTGATATTATTAATGATTGGAATAATAAAATAAATGCAGGTACTGACCAAACCATTATAAATTACCTTACTCAACTACATAACATCGATGTGGAATATATGTCAGAAAGTTATAATCTACAAGATTTGTTTAGAAAGAATTTATTACACATTCCAGGTCATTCTTGGTTTAGCGATGAGCTACATTTCTTGGATGCTGGGTGGGTGTATCACTTTAACGCAATTCCTAAAAATCCAAGGGGTGTAAAATATTGGATGGAACGAACATACAACACATTATATGAAAGCTAAATATAAAATATTAGAAGGAATCTCTGAAAAGAATTTAGAGCATAAAGACACCACATCATTAAAATGGAAACGTGATGTCATCGATTTTTTTTATGATAAAAATTTAAAATCTTGTTTAGAGGTCGGAACTTGTTATGGAGTAACAACTAAAGTTTTAAGTTCATTGTTTGATAGTGTGGACACTATTGAGTTCAATGAAAAAAGATTTGCACGAGCAAAAGAATATTGTAATGGTATTGGCAATATTGAATTTATATTAAATAATGCATATGATGTAAAAACATACGATACTTTGAACCAATATTATGATGTAGTTGTAATTGATTGTATGCATTTATATGATAATGTTATATTTGATATAAATCAAGCACTTACACGAATGAACCCAGATACTGGTATTTATTTGGTGTTTGATGACTACGGCCATCCCGAGCATCCAGGAGTTCATAGGGCTGTTAATGAAGCAATTGGTGCTGGGTTAGTTGTGGAGTCTGAAATAGGAGAACCTGCCGGTTTTACTGTAAATCGCACTAATGGTACTAAATTTACAACCACACATCAAGAAGGTTTAATATTGAGTTACGGAGTACGATGAGAACAGCATTTTTTAGTGAGATGGGGTTTGTGGGTAAAACACCAAGAACCCACAAGAATATGAGAACAGAGTTTGCTTGGTTCGTAGCCTTGGATGCAGACCACGTTCCAATAAAAGCCATACCAACTGAAAATCGTATCATTTATGATTTGGGAGTATTAATCATTCCAAAGAATGTCAAAAACTTTATGAATATGGATATTGTATCAAACATGAAACGTATTTGTAAGAAGGTAGCCTTTATGCAGGAAGGGCCAAGTTGGTATTATCAAAGTTTACCCTTACATGAATCAATATGGTTTTTAAACCAAATGATGTCAGTTGACATTGTATTCGCACATAATGATATTGATAAAAAATACTATGAAGGTCTATTAGAAAAACCAACATATATCAATCCAACTCTAATGATTGAAGATTCATTAAAGGATATAGTAAAAGTAGAACGTAGTGGTGTCATTATTGGTGGTAATTTGGTAAGATGGTATGGTGGGATGGATTCATACATGGTAGCATTAGAGTTAGGACATAAAATATCAGCCCCTCAAATGGGTCGAATGGACAAAGCTGAATTAAATGTTGAAGATATTAATCATTTACCATATTTAGAATGGTATGGTTGGATGAAAGAACTGAACAAATTTAAATACGCCGTACATTTGAATCCTAATACTATTGGTGGAACATTTTCATTAAATTGTGCTTATTTAGGCATTCCATGTATTGGAAATGTTCACGCTAATACCCAAAGATTGTGTTTTCCTGATTTATCAGTTGAACATAATGATTTAGTTACAGCTAAAAAATTAGCAGTTAAACTAAAAAATGATAATGATTTTTATACAATGGTATCTGAAAAAGCTAAATCACTATATACTGAACATTTTTCGGAAAAAAAGTATATCATGACTATGGATACAAACTTTAACGAAATAAGTAAATTAAAATGATAACTAAAAAAGATATATCGTTTATTCAACCAAGTCGTAACAACTTGAAATACCTCAAGTGGTCTTACGATAGTATTAGAAAGAATGCAGGGCCCGAACCTACTATTTGTGTCGCCGATGATTTCAGTAACGATGGAACTTGGGAGTGGTGTCAGGAGATGATGTCTAAAGACCCCAACTTTAAGGCACTTCGTAATGAGGGGCCGACACGATTGGGTCACACCATTCTTTATGACCGGCTTATCAACGAGTTAGCAACAACTCCAATCGTAGGTATTTACCACGCAGATATGTGGTTATGTCCTGGTGCTCTTGAATCCGTATTGGAACATATCAAACCAATGACGGTAGTGTCACTTACTCGTATTGAGCCAGACCTACACCCTGCTGGGCCAGAGAAAGTATTAATTGAGGGAGCTCCAACCGAGCCAGAAGACTTCAACGAAGATTGGTTTATGGAGTTCTTCAACAACTATCTACCTCAAGTAAAAGATAAGACCACCGAAGGTATCTTTGCACCTTGGTTCTTGTTCAAAGAGGATTTTACATCCATTGGAGGACACGACCCGTTGTACGCTCCACAATCAAAAGAAGATTCTGACATCTTCAACCGATTCCTTTTGAACGGATATAAGCTTGTTCAGACTTGGGAAGGTGCTGTATTCCATTTGACTTGTAGAGGCTCACGATTTAATCCAACTCTAACTGAAGTTGGTAAAGAATCGGATGAGTGGTTAGCTCAAAACATCCGTTCAACTCGTAACTTTATTCGTAAGTGGGGGCATTTTGTTAAACATGATAAGTTTATGATGCCGGTTGTACCTCACAAATACGATGTAGAGTTCAAGGTAACTAACGCAGATGCCAGAACGATAAACATTTTAGAACCATGGTGTAGTAGAATGACAATCGATTGTCCTCAAGAGATTATAGATGAGTATATCAAATTAGAACAACCCAACACCAAATTTGACTTGACTATGAGATTCAACACGAGTGGTGAGTCCGATATTATGTCTGATATCATTGTAGAATTTGATGCTCGTTCACTCACTCAAAACTCATATAACTTCATTCAACAACTATCGGAAATCTTTGATTTTAATGAATTTGAGAGTGGTGAGTACGAATTCGACATATTTAAAATAAAGGTCAATAGAGTAAAACACTATGAAAACACCTTGATAAATCTATGAGATACTTTATATTACTGCCAGGTGACACCGAAGAATCAGTAGACTTCTCAACCAACATTTTGGGTGAAGTTTCCTTCAAGAACTTTTGGGCTGACCAAGGGTTTGATATCCTCGTAAGATTGGTAGAAAAGTATCCCGACACCTTAAATGAGGTGGTGGTCAAAGATGAGAAAAATAAATCTTATTCCGTAGAACAATTCTTGGACAAAATTAATAATTTAAGGATAATCCGCAATGGGTAAAATCAATGTGAATCAGCTAGATGAATATGCTGAAGATTATGAAGTATATGAAAAATTTACAAAATCAAATAGGAAAAAGAGTCGCAATGAAGAAGACCTTCTCCAATCACAAGGGGAGTTTGGTAGAGGGAGAAAGGGTGACTCTTATATCTCTCAACGAACAAAAGCAAGAACTTAAAGTTTCTGACCCTTTTGGAGTAGATTGGATAGTTCCTTTGGAATTTATCCATACTTATTAGTGGAGGAACTTTAATGCCAGCTAAATCTAAAGCACAACAAAAGTTTATGGGATTGGTTTACGCTCTGAAAAAGGGTGATGTAAAACCTTCGGATGTCTCTCAAGATGTCAAAGACGCAGCCAAATCTATGAAGAAAAGTGATGTTAAAGATTTTGCAGGAACTAAACACAAGAACCTTCCAAACAAGTTAGAACAAGCTATGGAACGACTCATCAAATCAGTTGATGAGAAGTGGTCTGAAAAGTATAAAAAGTCCATTGATTGTAACAACCCCAAAGGATTCAGTCAAAAAGCACATTGTGCCGGACGCAAAAAAAGGAGTTAGTAGATGTTACTAAAAGTTGGTTCACGAGGAGACCTCGTAAAAGATGTACAAGAAGTAGTTGGTGTTGCAGCCGATGGTATCTTTGGAAAAGGAACTGCTGAGGCAGTTAAGAAATGGCAGGCAGCCAATGGTTTGGATGCTGATGGTTTAGTTGGTAAAGGAACTTTAGGTAAAATGGGATTGTTGGATACCGATGGCGCTTCTTCAGAAGCAAATCCAGAATCTGCAAGTGGTCTATACACAAAGAAACCATATACAACTAAAAATGGTTTGGAAATTGTAGAATACTTTATGCCCGAAGATGAGTACAAAAAGGGCCCTATCAAAGCAGAGTGGTTGTTCTTACACCACACCGCTGGATGGCACAACCCTTACAACGTAATCAAACAATGGGATGCTGATAAGAACGGCCCAATCTCAACCGAATTCGTATTGGGTGGCCCTTCTTGTAAAGGTAACGATGACAAGTATGATGGTGAGATGGTTCAAGCATTCCCTGCTGGAAACTGGGGATACCACTTGGGTAAGAATGGTTCACAAAAGATGCACGTTAACTCAATTGGTGTTGAGGTTTGTAACTTTGGTTATGTGAAAGATGGTAAGACATATGCTGGTGCTGCTGTTGACCCATCACAAATCGTAACTTTGGCTAAACCATTTAGAGGCCACTCAACTTGGCACAAATACTCTGATAAACAAATTCAGGCATTGAAATTGTGGATGGAGTTTATCGCTGAAAGAGATGGTATTGATATCAGAGCCGGTCTTCCTGCATTGGTTAAAGAAAAAGGTGCTGACGCATTTGAATTTAACGAAGATGCATACTACGGAAAAGTTAAGGGTGTGTGGACTCACACTAACACTCGTAAAGATAAGTTTGATATGTTCCCACAACAAGAGTTGTTGGATATGTTGGTAAGTTTATAAACCGACTACTTATATTATAGAATAATATATAAATTAGTTACTAAACGGAGTTGTTATGTTTTCATATATTAGGAGAAAATTTATGGCATTTAGTGACATTTTTAAAGACAACAATGACTACAACGAGAAAAACATCGTTGGTTTCTTGTCATTCGCAGTTATGGCAATCTTTGCTGGCGCTGATGTTGTTACAGGTATTTTGGGTCAAGATTTGGTAATTTCAGATACCATCTTTAACTCATTCGTTATCATCGTACTTGGTTCATTTGGTATTGATGGTGCTACTAAAATCTTTAGTAAGAATAAAGAAGAAGAATAATCCATAAGTAGGGTCGCCGTATATTTTAGAATTTAAGGTGATTGAGTATTGAATGTATTTTCAGGCGACCCTACTTTTTTTCAATTAGTTACTTATTGGTTATATAAAGTTAATTAAGTTACGAACTTTAAATAGGAGAAGTATGAAAAAACTATCACTATTGTTCGTGACTTTGTTTGCGACAATAAACGCATTTGGCCAGAATGGGTCAAACGAAATCTTAACTCCACCAAATACTACGACACCGTATATTTTGGTGGATACTTTGTTTACATTGGCAGACTATCCAAATGCTTATACTGATGTATACATTCACTTTGCCAATCCGACTGCTGATGATATCAAAGCAGTTCAGTTCAGATTATTTTACGACAATACAAACTTTACAACCCCACAAATCTATTGGGGGCCAACGGCTACTTCAATATCCGATAAGTATGGGTCGTATTTCGCAAGTTCAGATTACATCAACGTAATCGCATCGTACACAGGTAACACTGCAAACTTCAATTGGGCCGATGGTGCTATGTTTAAATTGAGATTATACCACACCACCACATATCAAGGTGTTGTTGACTCAATCGCAATCGCAGGTTCGACATCTTACAACAACCTTGCTACAAAAGACAATGGTGTGGATGTAACATTGGGTATGTACAACTATGGTGGTAATTTCCAAATGAACCCATTGACATTCCCAATCAAAGTTAGAAACGCAGATGGTTCAAACGCACAAGGTGTTTGGTTTACAGCAAGTAAAAGGCTGAAGACTGACACTCAAGGTTCTTGGACTGCTATTGTTTCCGACTCTACAAACTCAAATGGTTTGATGGAAGTTGTTCACCCAATTGATACAAACTTCTGGCACTTGAGAGTGGTTGCTCAAACTGATACAATGACCGATGGTTCTGCTCTATCGGTTGTGGATGCATACAAACTCGCCAACGCAGCTTCAATGCAAGACACCTTAACTGGTATTGAGTTGTACGAAGGTGATATCAACGAAAGTAGTGACATCACTATTTCAGACGCATTTGCTATGTTTAATAGATTGGCATTGGGTTCTACAAACTGGAACTCTTTGTTCAGTAATACATACAACGTATCAGTATTGTGGCCAAGTGAATGGACTTCTGCTAATTCAGCAACTTCAGTTCCAACTTGGGCAAACACTCCAAGAGTATATACAATTGACACAATTGTGAATTCATTAGACTCATTGAAACCATACATCTATGTAGTAGGTGATGCTACCACTACGGGTTACAACAACCCAGCAGTATTGATTGCTAAAATGGCAAACCCAGGTACAGGTACCGATTACATCCTTGACCCAGCAATCTATATGAACAACATTGATGATACAATCCAATTCCACATTCCAAAGTTGGTAATCACTTCAGATGAGACTATGGAAGTGCCTGTTACAATGATGACATTCGGTAATAACATTGGTGCTGCACAAATGGGTATTGAGTTTGATACATCTATCTTTAGATTTAACTCAATCAATATGGGTGATGCTGCTTCCAAGTGGACTTCTATGTTGAGTGTACAAGAGAATACAGTATTCTGGGCTGGACACGAAGACAAGATGAACCCAAGTGTGATTACTGATATGACTACAACATTTACATTTGTATTTGATGTAATCAACCCAATCGGATGGCAGACATCTCCGTTGAAAATCTTCAACAAAGCTGCTGGTGATGAGAACGCTTACGACTTAAACATCAAACCATCACCAAACGATGGTTCGGTAGTTAACAAACGTGACATTGATGATGACTTGTTAGATTTGATGCAAGGTTTCAAGGTATATCCTAACCCAACTTCAGACGCATATGACAACTGGGTATTCATCGAACACCACAACGACCTTGAAGGTTCAACCCTTAACGCAATGGTATACGATATGTTTGGTAGAGAAGTGATGAACTACTCTGACATTATCTACGAACGTGGTTTCCAATTCCACGGATTTAGAATGACTGACTTACCAGAAGGTATGTATTTAGTTAGATTGGTTACGCCGGATAGAGAGAAGTTTTATAGAATCGTAAAATATTAAGAGGTTAATATGCAAGAAGAAATCAAAGAAGGAATGTCAAACCTAAAAAAAGGTATTATTGGGTTTGCCGGTACAGCAGTAGCTGGAGTAGGAACATTTCTAATGACTCAATTTAATTCTATGTTAGGAATCGAAGAAGAGTCATCCGCACCAACGGAAGTAGTTGCACCAGTTGAGAACAATAACTCACAAAGTGTTAATGTTACTGGTCCAGAGATTATTATCAATATCCCTGAACAAAAGGCAGCACCTGCTCCTACAAGAACTATCATCAGAGAGACTGTTAAGGAAGTTCCTGCAGCACCAGTTGAGGTAGTAGAAGAGAAGCCAGAAACTCCAATGGAAAGAATGGCAAGATTGAAGAAGGAACGTGCAGCACAAAGCGGGGGTAAGTAAAATGAGAACAAGAAGAGATGAAATTTTAGAGTTGATTTTTGCACCTCTTGGGTTACTATTTGTTGTAGTTGGATTGTTGTTCGTAGGTGGATTCGCCACCTCATGTTCATCTTCAGTTGGTGTAGTTCAATACCAAGCTGACTTTGAAAAAGCAGACCAACCCCTTAATAGCATTGCACCTTATACTGGTGAAAAGCAAATCGTACAACTTGCTAAACTAAACGTAAACAAAGAACTTTGGGATATGTTCCCAGAGTTGAGAGATAAAAGAGTTGGTTTGGGTGTATCAAATCGTATCATTGAGAACTTTGAAGTTACTGGTAGATTTGCATACGCTGAAGAAAAAGAAGCCATTCAAAATCAAATGTTAGATGCTTGGGAAACCGAACTTAATGGTTTGGGTGATGGGCAAACACAATTGAAGATGGAAGGTATTGCTCTACCAAAATATGTTGTTTACGCAGAAATCTACGACTTTGCAGTTTCTTATGGAGAAGATTATAACAAAGGTAAGGTTCAGAAGACCAATACCACGATTATGGGTATTCAGATTAGAATGACAAGTGTTGATAACGGACAATATATTGTGGCAAGTGGACAAGGTACTGCAACTCAAGTAGGTGAAGGTATGTTCAAAAACCCACAAATGGGATTTGATAACTCAACAGTCGGAATCGCTACCCAACGTGCATTGGAGGTCGCTACAATGAACCTCGTGAAACGTATGGAAGCATATGGATGGTAAAAGGTGGTTATTAGTATTATTACTACTTATAGGGTTTAAGTCATTTGGTCAGTCGTACCAATACACTTATACTGACCCGTGTACTGGTATTCCTAATACTGTAACGATTACTCAACCACTTGGTTCAGTAACACTATTTTACGCCGGACAATGGCAAACATTTACTGCGGCCCAACTTCAAGCCGGTGGCTATGAAGCTTGGGTCGCTTCTATTAATGCACAATTCCCACCAGGGTCTAACCCTTGTGCTGGAGCTGGAGCACAAACATCTACATCATCAAATTCATCAACGGCATCTAATACAGCAATGAATGTATCAAGTATCGTTGGTATTGCGGCTTCGTTGGGGTCTCAAACATCATCTACAACAATAACACCACCATCAGGTGGAACAAGTACAGGAGGTTCAAATGATAATTCTAACAACTCTGGTGGTAGTGGTTCTTCTACTGGCACTAATAACGGCGGGAATTCTTCAGGTTCTTCGACATCAGGAGGAACGAGTGGGTCGAGCTCTGGGTCATCTTCTAATGGGGGTAACAGTGGTAATGGGGGCTCTTCCGGCAGTTCTTCTGGTTCTTCAAGTGGTGGGTCTTCTACCGGAGGAAGTGGTTCATCCGGTTCATCGGGAGGTTCATCGGGTAGTTCGGGTGGTGGAAACACCGGCGGGTCTGGTGGAGGACAAAGTGGAGACAACTCCGGAAATGGAATAGGTGGAGGTGGTGATGCTGGTGGTGTAAATACCGGCGGTGGAACTTCCGATGGTGGTGGTGGAACTGATGTTGGTGCTACTGGTGGTAGTGATAACACAACTACTGCTTCTGGTGGTGATGCCGAATCTTCCGAAGGTGGAGATGATGGTGGGGGTGGTGGCTCCGGTGGGTCTAAAAAGAAATCTAAACAAGAAAAGATTGGTAGAGGTGCATTGATTGGCGCGGGTGACTTTGTAGTAATCAGAAATGGTAGTGACTACAAAGCACAGGGTAATGATAATTTTAAATTCAATATGTCCTTAACTCACGTTAATACCAAACAAACTTTCATCAAAGGTATCAACTTCAACTACACCACAGGTGAGAATGTTCTTAACTCAACTCTATATGGTTCTTACAAACAAGATGGGTTTATGGGTGTATTCTCCAACTCCACAATGACTAACTTTAAAACCGATGTTTTCAATACCACTACGGCAATGGTAACTCAAAAGTTGTGGATTGTAACTCCAATGTTAGGAACTAACTTTACATTTGGTAAGATTGGAACAAGTGACTTTCAGAACTGGTCAATTATTGCTGGTGGATTTACTAACTTTAATAACGATTGGTTTTTGAATGGTAATGTAATGTTACTTGGAATCTATTCTCCTTACATATTTTATTATGAGGGGCAGTGGTATAAGAGTGGATTGTTATTCGTACCATTGGCTAATTTGGATATAAAGTTGACTGACACATTTAAGTGGAGTTTATCATTTGGTGGAGCATACCAATGGAAAGCAGATATTCTAAACTTTCAGATTTCAACAGGAACAAAGATATTGTTATGAGAAAGTTTATTTTAAATCTTATTTTTATACTGTGGGTATCAATTGGTGGATATTCTCAAACCATTACCCTTACTCCTATTGGTGATGCAAGTGTTAATAGTATTGATATTGAGGTAGAACATTTTGTTAATTATGTTCCTAACCATTCTATCTACTCTCAAAATTACTCACTATTATCAACGGCAGGTACTTCGGTTAATGTTGGTGATGATAGTAATGTGGGCCCATTCAACATAGGATTTAACTTTGAATTCTACGGACAAACCTTTTCACAATTTAGAATATGTACTAACGGATTTATAACATTTGGTAATACCGCAGGAACATATTCTCCAACTTCATTTCCATCATCGGCAAATCCAAATGGAGTAGTTGCAGCATATTGGACTGACCTCTACCCATCATCGGGTTATTATATAAGATATCAGACTGTTGGAACTGCGCCAAATAGACAACTGATTGTAAGTGCCCACTTAACCTATTACTCAAATAGAAATGCTTGGGTGGATTATCAAATCGTATTGTTTGAAGGAACAAATAAGATATGGACTACAATCACATCACAAGGTTGGACTCCAACTGCAACTCAAGGTGTGGAAAACCATACTGGTACTTTAGCAGCAACTCCAACGGGTAGAAACTTGGCAGGATTTAACGGAGCAGGTTCAACATACGAATATGCACCTCAAGCAGCAATTACCCAATGGGAATCACAAGGAGTTAAAATAACAAATACAGCAGGTCAAGTAACATTCTCTAATAATTCAAATTGGGATTATAGAGTTACTTTTAGTGTGAGTAATGAACCAAGTATTATGACTACCGCTGAAATGAATTACTTGATGTATAAAAAGGCTGGATTAAGTCCTTTAACTGATTGGGATTTTTACACTTGTGATATAGATGATACTGGTGGATTTGATTGGGATGATATCAAATATGGATATGATTTGTTAAATGGTGGACTATACTATAAGAGTTATATATTTACCCAATCTCAAAAAACAACCATAGAATCCAATCCAACTACTAATTATTATAGTACATATCCACCAACCCAAAGTGGAACATTTTCAAATCAAAATCAGTTTTATATAATGGCAACTGGAAAACATAAAACAATTATAAGTGGGGAGAAGATACAATGAATCCAATCGCATGTTATTTCGTAGCTTCAGTATTATCTTTAGCATCAATCAAAGATATACCTGAAGAAAAGTTTACTTTTGGTGTAAGACAAATCACCGAAGAAATCGTAGGTCAAGAAGCACCTCTTTGTCCTGGTGGTTCACCAATCTATGTGGTAGTAAATGAAATCAAAGCACCAACTCAAGGTATTCGTGTTGGCCCTTTTGAATTCAAACAAAAAAAGACATTTGTAACGGTAACTGTAACCAAGGATGGTATGGAACATATCGGAATAGGTACTGCTAAAATGAATGTTGCAGCTACATTACTTCAGTTGCAAGATGAAAATTTACCATTTGAACAAACTGAATTCTCAATTGCTGTAAAAAGAGCGATTGAAGATGCTCTTCACTAATACTTATATAATAGGAGTTATTAATATGAGAAGGTTATTGTTATTGGTCACGATGTTAGTTACGGTTACAACATCAGCGCAAATTAAAGATTTTTTTAAGTATTCAACGATATATGGAACGGCTATCATAAATCAGCCGGTACAAGACCCATATGGTGATTGGTTTATTCCACGGGATTGGACAATACAGCCCCAACCAATTCAAAATCAGAATGAATATAATTACAATTATTCATTGGGTATTCGTAAGATTGCTAGATTTAAATATGAAAATAGACCATCCATTTTTTACGATGGTACTGAAAAAAACATTTCAACTTCAACTAACATAGGCGCAGTTAGTGGTTGGGAGTATTTGTTTCATAGTGAGTTAGCACGACAAATTGGGCAAACATATGTAAACAACAATTACTTTTTAAGACATTTGGGTAAACACCATATTGTAAAGGTAGAACGCTTTGATAACACATTTGTAAATTTGAACTATTCCGCTGCTGATGTAAGATATAGACAATCAATTGGTAGTAAGTTTAATTTATCATTTGGTGTAAACTTCCGTGACCATATGTACTACGGAATTGCTCCAATTAAATTTTATTTAGATGATGGGGGTTCTTGGTTGGCACTTGCATATGAGGCAGGATACCAAGACTATTCAGTAGATGTAGAATATAATGATGGTACTTCATACACAGAATACCATTGGATGAACGATGGTGGTGATACCATCGCTCTTTCTGACTGGGAGTTTAGAAGATTAAAGTGGGATGAGATTGCAGGTGACTTTAATAGTATGATGTTAGATTCTATTGGTATACTTGGAACATTTACGCCTGTAATTGGGCTGGACTTCTATCATAGAACGGAAGAATTGTGGATACACGTTTGGGGAAGTGTTCTTCCATATAATTTACATATTTATGGTAATCCAGACTACTTCTATGGAGTAGATAACGGATATTGGGTTGATTATCAAATAGGGTTAGTATCCGGAGTGTGGCTAACAAAGAAACTTGGAATCTATTTAGAAGTATCAAACCAAAGATTTTGGGATAGGGAACTTTACAGTGTAAAAGCTGGACTTAATTATCAGTTTAAATAAAATGGCAAAAGAATTAAACGAAGACACAGGATTTAATGTATCGATTAAAACATTAATTGGTATTGGAGTAGGTATTGCTACTGTTGTAGGTATGTGGTATGCTCTTCAAGATGACATTCAAGAAGCAAAAGAACTTCCAGTACCAGTTATTAGTAGAACCGAATACGAACTCAAGGATGAATTAGTACGCCAGACCATTATGGATACGCAAGATGATGTCGAAGATATTAAAGAACAATTAGATAAAATCGAAGACCGATTGTTTGAATCACGATGAAAAAGTTATTAGTCATATTATCTTTACTTTGGGTTACCACATCATTTGGCCAATCTTTACCAAAAAGCTTATCACCCGAAACATTCAATCGAGCAATTAATACTGGTGTTGTGATTGTTGAGTTTGATGCAAAATTTGCTAAACCATTCGCAGATTGGGATGAGATTGAAGATTGTAAATATTATAGAGTTGATATTGAAAAATATCCTGAACTAAAAGACAAGTGGAAAATTAGAACAGTACCAACCATTATATTGTTTCATAATGGAAATAAACATAAAACTTGGAAAGCCAACATTATGTTGGAGTTGGATGTTACTGCAAAAGAAATCCAAGAAGAAATTGAAGAGTTACTATCATCACAGTTTTAAAGGAGATACGAAATGGCAAAGTTATCAGGAGCAGGAGCAATCCAAACCAACAAAAAAACAAGACCCGGAGTTCATTCAAAGAACAACACATCTAATAGTAAGCGTTCAAAGAACTACAAAAAGAAGTATAGAGGTCAGGGTAAGTAATAGGAAGTCATATGCCAATCATCAAAACAAAACGAGGAATTGAGAGACAGGCCATCAAGGCCATCCATCACCCACCTACTGCAACTGAACCTGTAAAGGTATCAAAAGAGATGCAGGATGAGAAGAAGAAGATGGTTAGAGAACTCATCCCATTCTTGATGTACCTATACAAAAAATATATGGGTGCTAAAATCTCCGAAAGTGCGGAGGGTACTGACCTTGATATGTTGAAACTAATCAACAAGGCAATGAAACAAATGCCGGGTTCACCTGCTCAAAAGAAAACAATCGTTCAACTCAATAAGATGAGAACGGCCGCGGGTATGAAACCTTTAAAAGAAGACATCAACATTCCAATTAAGGTGGGTGATACAGTTCTTGGTGGTAAGTTCAAGAACAAAAGAATCGTAGTTAAGTCAATCGGTAAGAACGAAAAGGGTGACATCACAATCAATGGTAAACCACTTCTAAAGTATAGAATATTGGATGAAGACCTTCGTAAGTGGTTTGGTAAAGGTAAGACTGGTTCAACCGATGGTGGTGGTTGGGATAGATATAGTTCGGATGGTAAGAAATTAGGTAAGTGTGGTGATGGTAAAGAAGGTGATGCATACGCTGCTTGTTTATCAAAAGAGAAAGCTGCAAAACTTGGACCTGATGGTAGAGCATCTTTCGTAAGAAGAAAGAGAGCCGACCAGAAGAAAAGTGGTGACACCAAAAAGGGTGGTAATAGAACCAAAGGTAAAACTCCTACATTCTCAAAGACTAAAGCAAACGAGTCATCCATCAACGAAATCCCAATGGGAGACCTTCAGAAGATTGACCAATTCGCAGATAAGAAACTTAATCCAGTTGATGTAGTCCTAACCGACAAACATTTCTTTGATAGATTGAACGACCCTCGTAATGGTAAGGAAATCTCACAAGCAGAACTTATTGGGTTCTTTAAGAGGTTAAGTAAGAAAAAAAAGGAATTCGTTGAGTTCCTAAATCAATACAACTCATTGGTGGCAGTAGATGATAGAACGAATATCAATATTCCATTTATGAAGCAGGCAAACAAAGCAATCGCAAAGACGGTGATGAGAAAAAAGGATTTCAAAACGACTAATAAAAAATTGGATATATAATGGCAGAAGAAACAAAATCAGTAGGTAACGAAAATGTAGGAGCATCCGCAGAAGCGCATGCTGGAACTGAAGTTACCGATACATCAGTAAGTGCTGGTGTTGGTGCAAGTGTAGAAGCACATGCATCAGTAGAGAATACAAACCAAATTGGAGATGTAACCATTTCACAAGAAGCTCATGCTGACGCAGAGGTTCACGCTGAAGCAACAACTGAAGCTGGTTGGGATGGTAGAAATGCATATGTAGATGCTCACGCAGAAGTAGGAGCATCAACCGAAGTAGGAGCATCTAATTCCGTAGAATATGGTGGTGTAACCAATACAACTGAAGTTCACGCAGGAGCAGAAGCAAAAGCTTATGTTGGTGCAAGTGGACAAGTAGGAGCCGATGGTGCTGAAGGACACGCAGGAGCAATGGCTGGAGCATCAGTAGGAGTTGGAGTATCCAATGGAACTTACGATGAAAATGGTAATGGAGCAGAAGCTGGAGCTGGAGTATCGGTTGGAGCACAAGTAGGTGCTGAAGTTGGTGGAGGTGCTACGATGGATGATGGTGTTGCAACTATTGGTGTTGATGGAGAACTTGCATTGGGTGTGGGTGTAGATGTTGACCTTTCAGTAAGTGTAGATACTAAACCAGCACAAGAGTTTGCAGAGGATACCGGAAAAACAGTTGCTAATAGAGTAACCGAAGATGCTAACACAGTTGCTAAAGAAACTACTAAAGTGGTAGATAAAGTAGCAGAACCTGTAAACAATGCCGGTAATGCAGTTGTTGGTGGAGCTAAAGATGCTGGTAACTCAATATCTAAAGGTGCTAGTAAAACTGGAAAGAAATTAAAAAAGAAATTGAAATTATAAACTATGAACGAACCAAGACATAGAGTAATTTTAAGTATTGTGATTGTGGTGAGTTTTCTACTTACCATACATGGTATTACAGTTGCTATGTCTAACAATATGGAACTCCACGATGGTTGGAAAGAACTCTTATTGTTATTGTTAGGTGCTATGATTGGTAACTTTGGAAAAGTTGTAGATTATTGGTTTAATTCCAAAAATAATTTGGATAATAAAAAATAAAGTCGTATATTTGTAATGAAGCTAAAAGATTTAATATTAGAGGGAATGTACGATAAACTCACGGGTGATATCAATAAAGCTATTTTCAAGAAAGTTAAGGACGCTATCAAAGGTAGTGGTACTCAAGAGAAACCAAAGAAGTACAAAGGGTATGAAGTTCGTAAAGACCCAATGCCAACTCTATCAATTCAAAACCTATTCCAAAGTGAAACACGAACCATCTATGTTGGTGAGTTTTCAGACAATGTAAGTGGGGTTGATGTAGAGGTAGACTTGAAGTTTGCTATTAGTGAAGATGGTGTAAAAAAAGGTGCATTCTTCATTGATGGTTCAGCTGAAGCTGATGAAGACCATCCATCTATTGAAGTCAACATTGCAATCCATCCTGAAGATGGTGAGAAGATACTATCAAAGATTCAGCCAGCTCTTCGTGATTTGGTAAGACACGAAATCGAACACTTGACTCATGGAAGGGGTTCAGCTGCTCTTAAACCATCCAAGGTCATGAGAGGTGATAAAGCAATGAGAGCAAGGATTCGTGGTAATGAAAAGAATTACTACAAATACTTCTTACTACCAAAAGAGGTAGATGCAAACATCCACGGATTGTACTCTAAAGCAAAGACAATGAAACAGCCCTACCAAAAAGTGGTTGATGACTATTTGGATTCACTTGTAGATGATGGTATTATCAGTAAGAAGAATAGAGAATTGATTTACAAAACTTGGAAGACACGAATCCCAAAGATTGGTGGACTTCCTACACTAAAGTAGTATGGCAAGAGTATTAAGAGTATTTGATTTTGATGACACACTTGCAAAGAGTGTATCGTACATCTATGTAAACCACAAAGATGGGACACAGAGTACCTTATCTCCTGAAGAGTATGCTAAATACGACCCAAAGCCAGGTGATGAGTATGACTTCAGAGACTTCAACCGAATGTTGAATAAACCACAACTCATCAAAAAGAATTTCAAACTACTCCAACAAATGTTGACAAGTGGTGACAAGAAGGTGACTATTCTGACAGCACGAAGGTTGGCATTTCCAATCCGATATTGGTTCAAAAAAGAGTTGGGGTTGGATGTTTATGTAGTTGGGTTAGGGAACAACGACCCAAAAGCAAAAGCTGATTGGATTGAAAAACACATTCAAAAGGGATATACCGATATTGCATTTATGGATGATTCAATCAAAAATGTAAAGGCAGTTGGTAATCTACAAAAGAAATATCCTGATGTGAGAATTAAGTCAGTACTTGCAGTAGAACATCTTTCACAAGATGATACAAGAGAATTATTGGAAAATTACATTTCAGAAGGATTTACTAATTTGCTGTGATATATTTATTCTAAAAGTAAAGAAGTTATATGAGTACAATATATGGATTAAATGGTGGCCAACATGACGCCGCATCTTGTTTAATTATTGATGGTGAAATCGTTGCTTGTATTGAAGAGGAACGAATGACCCGAATCAAATCAGGTAACAATTATTTTTCAGTACCAAGGTTATCTACTGCAAAAATTCAAGAAATTTATGGAGTAGGCCCAACTGATTGTGACCATCTGGTATTTGCTTCAGAAATTCCCGGAAAATACATCAAAAAGGAATTAAAACCTGACAAGTTTGATGTGTATGACCACCACGATTGTCACGCCGCAACCGCATACTACACAAGTGGGTTTCAAGAACCAACTCTTATTGTCACTTTAGATGGTGGTGGTGTTGATGATTCTCTTGGGGTTTATCTTGGAAAAAATGGTGAGATGAATCGTGTACTAAAAGACAAATTTTATTTGAATGCCCAGATAGCACAACTATGGGGATACTCCTTACACGGAATCAAAGGATTTGATGCTGAAAAAGGTGGGTTTGTTTGGAAGTTTTGTAAAGATGAAGGTAAGTTGATGGGAATGGCTCCTGATGGTTATTATGATGAACGTGTTTACAACATTCTTCGTAAAGCAGTAAATTATTCAAACCTTCAGTTCTTCCCTCAAGATACAATTGGATTGGCTAGATTAATTAGTGAATCTATGAGGAGAATGGGATATTTTGATACTGATGAGGGTATCGCAGTGTACGCACACAACCTACAAAAGTTGACTGAAGATTTGGTGTTAGAGTTTTTAGATGACTTACACAAATTGTATCCGGAGTACACAAAAGTTGCATTTGCGGGTGGTGTATTTGCAAATGTAAAAGTAAACCAAAAGGTAAACCAATTAGATTGGGTGGATGAAATCTACGTTTTTCCTGCAATGGGTGATAATGGTCTTGGAACAGGTGCTGCTATTTTGAAATGTAGAGAGTTGGGTGAGGGATTCCAAATGCCAGTTCGTTTGAAAAATGTACACCTTGGAGTATCATACACAAATGAAGAAGTTGAGGAATTTGCTAGTAATTATGATTTTAAACGTAAACCATATATTCCATCCGAGGTAGCTGAATACTTAAATGATGGTGAAATTATAGGTTGGTTTAAGGGTAGATTTGAGTTTGGCCCTCGTGCTTTGGGAGCACGTTCTATTCTCGTTAGGCCAACTGATTATGATACTCACAAAGAATTGAACTCACGACTTAAACGATATGATACAATGCCGTTTGCGCCTATTGTGATGAAAGAATACTTTAATGAAATTTTTGTAGAGGAAAAATCACAATATACTGCAGAGTTTATGACTTTGTGTTACGATACAAAAGATGAATGGATTGAACGAATCCCAGCCGTAATACAAAAGTCAGACAAAACCGCAAGGCCACAGGTTGTGACTCAAGAAGGAGTTCCTATGTTGTGGGAAATACTTGAAGAGTATCGTAAATTAAGTGATATTCCAGTATTGTTGAATACTTCGTTTAATGCTCATAATGAACCAATTATTGATTCTCCAGAGCATGCGTTCGTTCACTTAAATAATGGTATAATTGATAAATTAGTTATAGAAGATTATGTATACTACCGTTGATAATGATGTAAACATTGAGTGGACTTACGACCCACGGCCATTAGTAAAAGTTACTGGTGATAATAACAATGAGGTATTTCTTGTTCAAATTTTTGAATACTACAAAGGAAACACAATACCATACTTTTTAGAGTCATATCTTTTACCCAATGGGACTATATTTCAATACAATGTTACCTACTATGGTAAATTTGAAATTAGAGTAATTAGATTTAGTGATGAAATTGGTCATTATGAAATATTTCGAGATGTATATGATGACCGAGGTAAGGATGTTAGATTTGTATTGAATACAAAAAGTTTAGCCGAAGAAGAGTTGATGATTGGAAGTGTAAATCAGTATATTAAAGAAAATGGCTGTAACCCAACAATTCAAACTAAAATATACAATTCTCCAAATTTTGAAGAAACTAAACAAACCCTTGAAGATTCATTTGATTCAATGTCATTTGATAGCCCATACTATAAAACTTTTTGGGTAGGTAGAAATTTTTGGTATGGTGATAATCACTATGAACATAGATTTGGGTATATTTCGTATGGAAACTGGAGATTGTTTTGGTCGTTCCATAATCCAAGAGACTACTATAATCTTTCAGCCGTAGAAGTTGCCGAAGATATCCTTGGTTTAACTGAAAAGTATAACAAACATGATGGGTTTGTGGTAACTCCATCATATTTATAATCAGTTGTTCCAAAAAATATAGGATTTCACAATGGCTGCTACGCAAAAAGAAGTATTAGAACTTATTCTTTCTGAAATTGCTACTATGAAGACAAAGCTTCCTAATGGAGAGCTGAAACGCATGGAAGAGGCAATTCGTGACCTTCGTGATAATTACACTACATTGAAAGAAGATGTGTCTGATATTAAATACACTCTATTGAATCCAGAAGATGGAATCATCGTTCGCGTCAACAAAAACTCCGATTGGAGAAGAGAGCGCGAAGAAAAACAAAAATACTACGATAGAATCGTAACCGAGTTTGAAAAGATGAAAGATTGGAAAGATGGAGTAACCAAAGCACTTTGGATTGTCTTCACCGCTTTGGTCGGAATTATCGGATGGATTTTATCAGGCGTAATGCCAATGTAATTTTATTAACTTTCTCTAAACTATTTATGGAAAACTACGAACACCTTGCAATGGGAGAAGTTTACGACATTTTGTTGTACAACCCTGATGTGGATAACGTAGTTAAAACAAGTTTGATAGATAACCTGTTGGGGTATTATACTGAAATTGAAGATTATGAAAAGTGTAAGAACCTTCATGAATTAAAGATGGTTATGGAGAAAAAGAATGAGATTGATAATAAAAAGAATAAGTGATGAAGTAGAATCCATTTCCGCTGATTTTATACTATATGTACAAACCGAGACCGATACATCAATTCACGCAAGAGTATGTTCAGAAAAAGAACTTAATGTACACATCGAGAACATCAAATCAGAATACGATATTAAAGAAACTATTTACTTTGACCTTTAATGGAATCACGACTATATTTATTAAATGATGATATTCACTCCTTTAATGAGGTAGTGTTTGTCCTCAAACGATATTTAGGATATCCAACTCTTCAAGGAGCATCAATTGCAGAGATTGTTCATACCAAAGGTAGGTGTGAAGTCAAAAATGGGCCCTTTGAAGATTTAGAACTCTTAAAAGAAATGTTGATTAAAGAAGGTTTTAACGTAAAAATAGAAAACGACTATGGCTTGCACTAATTGTAAATCAAAAGGATTGGGTGATACAGTTGCTAAAATCACATCCGCTACAAAATTAGATAAACTCGCAGAATCAATTGCAAAAGCAGCTGGTGCTGATGATTGTGGGTGTAAAGCACGACAGGCAAAGTTAAACCAAATGTTCCCATATCGTACTACAAAAACCTTCCCAACCAAGGAGTAATGATGTTCAACAAAATTAAGAAACTAATAATGGAAGTAATCACCGAGGAACAACTCGATGAAAAGTTGATTACATATAACAATAGAGCACCATATGGTCAAGTAGTATTCTTGGCCGGTGGTGCTGGTAGTGGTAAAGGATTTGCTGGTTCTCACTTCTTGGATTCGGCTGGTTTCAAAGTTCGTGATGTAGATGAGATGAAGAAACAACTTCAGATTCTAAATCGTTTGGGTAAAACTGATGTTGAAACCATCGTAAGAAAATATGGTAAAAGTATCAAACCAAGTGATATGGAACACCTTAACAAAGTATTTGGTTTAGAGACTAAAAAAGGTAAGAAGGTAACTCTTCAGAATCTTAATCTTAAAAATCCAGACCACGTTATGGCTCTTCACCATTTGGTAAAAGCAATGGGTATTAAAGACAAGTCACTTGCTAATATGTTGGGTGCTGCTAATAATCCAGAAGTTCTTCCAAATATTATGTTTGATATTACTGCAAAAGATTTGAGTGACATCACCGATGTTTTACCTCAATTAAAAGCCGCAGGGTATGACCCAAAGAATGTTCACTTGACTTGGATTCTTACAAATTATGTGACCGCAATGGATAATAATAAAGGAAGAGCTAGAATGGTTCCTGAAGATATTCTATTGAAAACTCACGAAGGTGCTGCCAATACTGTTTGGTCGTTGGTTACAAGAGCACTTCCAAAAGGAATGAATGGTAGAGTCGATGTGATTCTAAACAACCCAGAACATACTGTATTCTATAAAGATGCTGATGGTAATTCCGTAAAAGGTATTGCTAAAGGATTTCTTTCACTTCCTGTAAAGAAAGCTGGTGGTGGTATCATACCTGAAAAGGTGTGGAAGAACACACTATTTGATTGGGTGAAACAAAACGCACCTGAAACGATTACTAAAAATATGGCCTAAAATATAAAATTAAAGTTATGCAAATTTCAGCTTACATCATTGATGATTTCTACGGAGATGTAGACGCGGTTAGAGAACAAGCTCTAAAACAAGATTTTTCCGTTCGTGGTAACTATCCTGGCCCACGGACTATTTCATTCTTGAACCCTTCAATCAAACAAACAATTGAGAATGTTGTAAAACCATTCTATGGTAATGTAACCTATTGGTCGGATGACCAATATACGGGTGCTTATCAGTACACCACTTCGAGGGATAGAAGTTGGATTCATGCTGACCAGACTACGAAGTGGGCTGGTATTTGTTATTTGACACCAAACGCGCCGTTGAGTGCTGGTACTGGTCTATTTAAACACAAACCAACTGGTCTTACAATGGCACCAAAGAATGCCGATGGTAGTTACAATCAAGAACTATTAAAACAAATCTACAAAGATTCTCAAGATATGACCAAATGGGAAATGGTAGACCGACTTGCAAATGTTTACAATAGATTGGTTTTATATCGTGGTGACCATTTCCATATGTCTTTAGACTATTTTGGTCAAGACCTTCATGATGGTAGATTATTTCAGACATTCTTTTTTAATACTGAACTTTGAACCACTCCCACAAACATAAGTTTGTATGGCACGCCCCTTTCAAAGTAGCTAGTAGGGCAACTGCTGACTTTTTTAGGGAACACTCCAATTTAAATACACATCTTCCAACACCGGACAATCCTCGTATGATATTCACCCATGAAAATGAGTGGCCTGAAGAGTGTCCGAGGGACTATTTACACATTGTAAATGTAAGACACCCATATTATAGATGGGTTTCGTATTGGAAACATGGACTTGTAGATGTAAATGAATTGGATACATCTGCTAAAGACCCACTTACTGCTTTAAAATTAGTAACTGATGAAAGATGTACTGCTTGGTCGGAGTGGCGAATTGTAACCCAATTTGAAGAGCGAATTGATTATATCATCCACGCTGAGTCCGTAGAGGAAGACCTTCGTAAACTTCCATTCGTAGGTGATGATGTAATAATTGAGTTCACCCGTGGTAATCGAAGACCTACAAAAATACCCATTGGTACTACTTGGGATGAAGAAGAACTTCGTGAGTTAGTATATAATAGATTCAGACAAGACTATGATAATTTGGGGTATGGTAAATGGGATAACTACGACCATTTATGGGATTGCAGTCCAAAACCTGTGTTAGAGTAAAGACCATCTAAAGAATTCCCTACAAAAGTTTAACATTTTCTTAACATTAAACATTTGGATTTTCAAATCTTTCTTCGTACATTTATAATGTAAGATTAATAGATAAGAGATATGAATTACATTAAAGAGTTTTATTTAAAGAACTACCCAAGTGATGAGATGGGTGCAGAAATCAACGAGAACGCCCACTTCACCGGCCTTCTTTACATCCTATACAACAATCGTGATGTCTACGAGTTTCTTGGAGTGCACGATAGTGTTATCCGTGAGAGGGTGTTTGCAGAACTCGCCAAGATACTACGAGTTGACTACAATGTTATCTACAACTTGTGGTTGTCTCAAACCGAAGTGGTGTGTATATAAAAAATAGAATTTATGAAGACATTTAAAGACATTAAGTTCTTCGACTCAATGGGAGGTCGATTAAAGAGTAGTACCGAATTCGATAACGGATTTGAGTTAAGTGTAATCGCGGGTGAGTTTGCTTACAGCACACCTCGTGAGAATAATATGGACCCAGATTTCTTTAGTGAGTTTGAGGTAGCAGTATTTAATTCCGATGGTGAGTTCGTTCGTGAGTTCTTCCCTGAAGACCACAATGATGATGTATTAGGGTGGCAGACTCGAGCGGAAATCAACACATTGATGTTGTTAATTCAATCGAAAGTTTAACAATTTCTTAACATTGAAAGTTTGGTGGTATAGAATATATTCACTATATTAGTACTGTAAGAATGAGAGATATGAAAGTTATGAAAAACAAGAAAATCCAAGTCCAAATCAACAACGAGATGTACGAATTGACTGACAAAGCGATTCGTAATTATGCCAGTTACGAGACCAAAGAAGGTAAGTACCTTTACATCAGTCAAGCAGAGGCTAGTTCTTTAGTACGACAATACGTTAAGAAGAAGTATGGTAAGAAAGATGTGGTAGTGAAAGTAAGTTCATCTTCTTTCTCTATGGGTAACTCACTAACTGTTTATGTCCACGACAAGTTGGGTCGGTCAGTTTCACAAGAGATTTACGAAGACATCGAAAACTTCGCTAACCTTTGGGAGTATGGAAAGTTCAACGGAATGTACGACATCTACGAAGACTACGAAAATAGTGGTCTTACCTCTGACAACGGAACTGAAATCAAAGCCGGTGTCAAGTATGTCACCGTCAACAACCGAGCCCGATTCGGTACGATGGAGGCCATCCTTTACGAAGTGATTGAGGAAGGTCGTGAGTTTGGAGAGGTTACCAAGTTCTACACCGACTCTTCTACCAAAAATCAAGTGGGTCGAGCTAAAAAGGTTCTTTCTGAAATGGGTAAGATTTAACATAAACTTAACATCAGAAGTTTGGTAGTTCAGTAAACATTCACTATATTAGTACTGTAAGATTAAGAGATATGAGAAACGTGATTTACATTTTAGGCGCCCTTGGGATGATGGGGATTGGTATCGGAACTATGACTGGCCATGTCCAAAGTCATATCAAGTTTGAAGACCCACTCAATGAGATGGTGTTTTGTTTGTTGTGTTTGTTGATGGGAGTCACTACTCTATTGAATGTTAATCTAAAAAAGAAATAGTATGTTGGTTAATCTATTAGTGAATTGTCAGTATTACGAGAACTACAATGTCGGGCCCGAAGGGTTCGGTGATGTCCCCCATTGGAAACCCAAGGGTGGTCATTACTTTTTGATGCCGATTGATTCGGAGGATGTGTTTTACGCTGAGCCAGAGGTGTTGAAAAGTGCAATCAACAATTTGTTGGAGAAACACAACTCAATCGCTGAAAAGTTTGAGTGTATTGACTATGAAATCCAATGGGAAGAACCCACTCGTATTGAGGGTTTACAAGATGAACTAAATACTCTTTTAGATGAAATGGCAGTATAGAGAGATGGGGTCTCGTGACAAAAAAGGTAAGTTGAAATACTACAAAGTCACGGTAGAAGATTGGAAGATTACAAATTGTGAGTGTCCAGCTCGTGAGTTCCGTAGATACACTCCTTGTAAACATATGAAACGACTATCAGAAAAGATGTCACATTTAACAATAACTTAACATTAAAATTTGGGTATTTAAAATATATTTCGTATATTGTACCTGTAATGAGAGAGAGATAATAAACTATGAAACAAAAGACAATTTTCAGCGACATTGATGGGACTTTAGTCCACCAAATTAACTTTGAAAATCTTGACCCTTTTACTTCTAAAGCTCTGCCTGGCGCAGTTGAGATTCTAACCAAGATGTACAAACAAGGTCACCACATCGTGTTGACTACTGCACGACCTGAAGAACTACGAGACCTCACTATTCAAGAGATGGACTTGTTAGGAATTCCATTCCACCAATTGGTGATGGGTATTGGTCGTAGTGAACGAATCCTCATCAACAACAAGAGTAACAAGAATCCAAAAGAGAAACGAGCTACCGCTATCGAGGTTCACAAGAATGGTGGTCTTGAAGGTTACGGATTATAATTCCCTAATTATTTCCACAAGGAGACCGATATGAGTGAAAACGATTTAATTGAATTGGGGTTTGAAAGAACCGATGAAACCGCAGAATCTTGGGGTGGTGATAACGATTGGTATTACTATGCATTAGACTTGGGTGGTTTGGCACTAATTTCAAACGCATCCGATGAATGGGATAGTGATGGTATTTGGGTAGAGATTATGGAGACTGAAATTAAATTTAAAGGTTCAGGTGACCTTTGGGATTTGGTTGATATTCTTAAACGTAATTTGTAATCAAGTATGAAAGTAGTTATAGGTTTATTTGGAATATCTCATAAAGAGAGTAATGTAAATTGGCTACGCTGGTGGTTAAAATATGATATTGATTATAGAAAATGTGTAGACAACTATAAAAAGTATTTGTTTGACCATTTTAAATCAGAGGGGTTTGATGTAAGTACATACATCTCCACATACAAATCGGAAACTTACGAAGATTTGCAAACCGATTTGATGAAACAATATAACCCCAAGTTTATATCAATGGTGGATTATCAGATACAAAGTCCTACAAATAATTTAGCAAGAAATATTATTTTTAGTAGATTGTGTCACACTATTTTAAATCAAGAAGAATCAGCTGACTTGGTGTTGTTAACACGATTTGATATGAACTTTCTTCAAAGTTTAAATAAGGTTCGTATTGATTGGAATAAAATTAATGTTGTCCATGAGACCGATATGGCTGGTGATTATGATGATAATTTTTATTTAATGTCTTGGGAAACCTTTAAACGATTTGTTGAAGTTACTGACAAATATGGTGTTGGTGGATTCCCACAACAGTCTACTTGGCACTTGAATGGGCATGATGATTGTTTATCATTTCATTATCTGAAACCACATCTTGAAAAAGAATTTGGGGTTGGTTGTATTAATACAATGATAGATGGTAATTATATGGCAGGCCATAGTCCATTTATGAATTTTGTAAGAGGATATCACCATAAACCTGATTTTAATGATGGTTGGAGAATTATTTGGCAAGGTCTTGAAGAACAAGGAAAAGATTATTTTAAATCATAATGGAGATACCAACAGTAAGAAACGTAAATAAAGGTAAACGCCGACTAAAAAAACATAAGTATAAACTATACGATATGGTTTCTTTCAAGTGGATTGCTGAAAGAGAGATTGGATTTATTTGTGATTTAAAAACCAATCGTGAGGGATACGCAACATACACAATCCGTTCAGTTACACGAATTGGGAATATTTATTCAGACATGGAAGTGGATGACCCTACCGACCCATATAGTTATATATCAACAACATTAACAAAAAGTATTACTGATGGTGAACAAGCTCTTATTCAGGAACGAATCAAGTCCTACCGAGAAAGGAATGGTGAACTTCCAAGAACACAACCCAAGCGCACATCTAATGTCGATGTTACTGAATTGGATGAAGCAATCAAAAAACAAAAACAATTCGTAAACGGCGAAAAGTTTTGGTAATGTCAGATTTATTTTGTATATTAGTAAATAATAAAGGAAAAAAGTTATGAAGTATCAACCTTTGAATGACTATGTGTTAGTCAAAACAATCAAAGAAGAAGAGAAAACTAAAGGTGGTCTCTACAAACCTGCTGAAGGTAAGGAACAAATGAAAGGTGAGGTTCTTGCCGTAGGTAGTGGTATTTACACATCTAATGGAACACTCATTCCAATGAACCTAAAAGTTGGTGATGTAGTAATTGTTCCAAATACAGGTATTCAATTAAAATTGGATGGTGAAAAATTCAATCTATATCGTGAACAAGAAATTTTAATGTTAATCAATGAGTAAGATTGAATATTTGATGGATGACACTAATCACGAAGATTTCGTAGATGACGCATATTGGTATCAAGAACATCAAAAAAAGAATCAAAACGAAAGTGATTACGAAGATTTTGATGAATGAAGAATCTAATCTACGGAACTTTACTATTCATCGTAGGGCAATCTATGATATGGTTTCAAACCAATGGTCAGTTCATTTGGCCTTGGTTTAAAAAAAACCCACTTGTAGTATCACTAATTGCAGGAACTACCATCAGCTATATGTTTATCATTGCAACACGAAATGTAGCTGGATATTATGATGGCTTATTGTGGCCTGGTCGTTTTATTGCATTTGGAACAGGTATGGTATCGTTCAGTATTTTGACTTGGTACTTCCTTGGCGAAGGATTGAGTACAAAAACATTAATATCACTATTGTTGGCAGTAACCCTTGTAGCAATTCAAATCCTATGGAAATCGTAAATAAAGAACTACGCAGACACGCATATATGTTGATGGATGCTCGTAAGGTGATTTATTCAAATCCAACCCACCTTCGTGGTATTGAACCTTGGGAAGATAAAAAACGATTACACCAACTTTGGGCACGAATCCGAGAGTTGGGTCAGTTAATGACAATCGATGACCTCCAATTTTTGGAAAGTATACACGAAAAGTATTCAAAGTAATACTTATATATAAATGGAACTTAAATGAGTAGTTACAAAAAAGGAACAAAGTTGCCGAATGGTTATGTGTTAGGAAAGGGGAGAACGCCACTCAACTTTACTGAAGCACAAATCCGTTATGCAATGAAGAATTCTAAAAGTTGTAGTGGGGCTGCTCGTTTCTTGAATATATCACTCACTACCTTTCAAAAATACGCCAAATCATATATTGATGAAGAAACTGGCAAAACTCTATGGGACTTACATAAGAATCAAAAAGGAACTGGTGTTAAGAAACCATATAATGTAGACAAGGGTAAGTATGCACTCCAAGATATTTTGGATGGTAAATACCCTGAATATTCAGTTTACTTACTAAAGAAACGATTAATTCACAATGCTCACAAACCAGAACTCGACTTCAAACACGAATGTCATTCTTGTGGGTATGATGAAAAACGACTCTCCGATGGAACAATTCCATTGATACTTGACCATATGGATGATGATTGGACAAACCACAAGAAGGATAATATCCGATTCTTGTGTTATAATTGTTTTCATAATCTTCGTGGTAATCTTCGTGGAAGACAACCGGAATGGAGAGCTGAACAAATAAAAAAAGCAAAGAAGAAACAACAAGAAAAACAAAAAGGAAAATAAGTTATGGGTAAAGAAGTATTTTATGGTTCAGAGTCACGAGCCAAGTTGTTGGATGGTGTAAATGCACTCGCAGACGCAGTTGTAGTAACACTTGGGCCACGAGGTCGTAATGTGATTATTGAAACTGATACTACACCACACATCACTAAAGATGGTGTAACAGTTGCTAAATCGATTGAGTTCACGGACAAGACAATGAACTTGGGTGCACGAGTAATCAAAGAGGCAGCTCAACAAACTGCTGACAACGCGGGTGATGGTACAACTACCTCTACTGTATTGGCTCGTGAGATTTTCAAGAGCGGTATGGACGCTATCGAAAAAGGTGCAAATCCGATTGAACTAAAACGTGGTATGGATATTGCAGTAAAAAGTATCGTTAATGATTTGGTTCATAACATCTCAACCAAAGTAGAAACTAACGACCAAATTAAACAAGTAGCAACCATCTCCGCTAATGGCGATGGGGTGATTGGTTCTATGTTGGCTGATGCTATGGCTCAAGTGGGTCGTGATGGTGTAATTACGGTTGAAGAAGGAAACTCAAATGAGGATGAACTTACTATCGTAGAAGGTCTTGAATTTGAACAAGGTTACCTATCACACTACTTTATCAACAACCAAACAAAATTGAGTTGTGAGTTGGAAGACCCAATGATTTTGTTGTACGATGGTCGTATTTCAGAAATGGATGATATTGTAGGTATCCTTGAGAATGTATCAAGTAAAAATCAATCTATTGTAGTAGTTGCTCAAGAAGTAGATGGCCAGGCCTTGGCTACTATGGTAGTTAACGCCGCTCGACAAACTCTAAAGTGTGTTGCTATCAAAGCACCTGGTTTTGGTAACGAACGTAGTGAGATGTTGAAGGATATGGCTGCATTGACTGGCGCAACTCTATTTGGTGGTGTTGGTAAAGAGTTAGAAGATATCACAATTGATGACTTGGGTTCTGCTGACCGAGTGGTAGCATCTAAATCTAAATCGGTAATCATTGGTGGTGCTGGTGATTCGGATGAAATCAAACTTCGTATCGACCAAATCAAACACGAGATTGATGAGTCTTCTTCAGATTATGAGAAGGAGAAACTCCAAAAACGATTGTCTAAACTCGCAGGTGGTGTTGCTGTTCTTCGTGTAGGTGCTGAATCTGAAATTGAGATGAAAGAGAAGAAAGACCGAATCGATGATGCTCTTTTGGCTACCAAGGCTGCTATCGAAGAAGGTATCGTGCCAGGTGGTGGTTCTGCTTTAATTCACGCAAGTGATAAATTGTATTTGGGTGATGAAGAACTTTCTCGTGACCAACAAGCCGGTGTTGATATTGTATGTTCTGCTTGTTATGCACCTTTTAATGCAATTATGAAGAACGCAGGTCTTGATTATATTTCAGATGGACAAGATTACGGGCATACTTATGGTTATAATGTAGTGACTGAACAATATTGTGACTTATTAGAAGCCGGTGTGATTGACCCAACGAAGGTAACTCGTACCGCTCTTGAGAAAGCTGTGTCGGTTGCGTCTACATTATTAACAACTGAATGTATGATTGTCAACGAGGTAGAAGAAAGTGAATCGAGCACTCAAAAAGTTTAAATTGAAACACGAGTATCTTATACTTGAAGAAGAGGATGTTCGTAAAGAACTGGAGAAGTATGTCAAAGACTTTGAAAATCGCTTTGATAAATACTACAAAAACCCTCGTACAAATAAACAATTTGAGGAAAAAGTTGTTTGGATAAATGAAGAAACTGGTGAAATGTTAGAAGAGGAGCCAGTTATTGATGAGTCTAAACAAAAAAAAGATTTTGAAAAGGAAAATAAAAAAAAGAATAAAGAAAAAGAACAAAAATTAAAAACTACACCAAAAAAGTTAAAAGCTTTATATAAAAAATTAGCAGGTAAGATGCATCCGGACAAAGGGGGTTCGGATGAGTTATTTTCTAAACTAAATAAAGCTTTTGATGAAAAAGATTTAATATCAATGATAAAGTGGGCATCTCAATATGATATTGAGTATGATATTACAAATGATGACTACAACATACTTGATAAAAATCTTAGCAAGATAGAGCAAGAGATTAATAGAATGAAAAGTACTTTGGCTTGGTCTTGGGGTGCTGGTGATTTAAAAGAAAAAAAAGCAATTGTTAAAGTTGTGGAGTCCCAAACGGGTCGTAGAGTAAGTCAATATGATTTACCTGATGAACTTCGTGAAAAATTCCCAGAAACACAAAAATTATTAAAAAAGGGAGAGTTATGATTTTTCACAAACATAAGTTAGTTTTTGTAGGTATTCCAAAGAATGCATCTACTTCAATCTATGAAGTTCTTTGGAGTAAAAGTGATAGAGAACACAATCACGCTACAATGTTAGAAGAGTATGAACATCAAGATTATAATCTTATTAATTCATACCATTCATTTTCAGTAGTCAGAAATCCATACGAACGAGCGGCATCAGCATATCGAATGATGAAACACAAGGATTCTCTCGGCAACCCTGTGATGACTGGCCATTTTGGTAAAGATGTTTCATTTAAAGAAAAAATTCAAGAATTCTACACGAGGGGCAACGGTTCAATCAAAGGGGCAGTTGACATTGTATGGTATCCACAGTATCACTTCGTATGTTTTAAACAAAAAATACTTGTGGATGAGTTGTTACGATTTGAAAATCTAAACGATGAATGGCGCGAGTTTGCAACAAGGTTAAATGAAAGAAATCCAATATCAGGTGTAGCAGCCGAACTTCATACATCAAATAACACTCCAGGTGAATATTGGAGAGATTACTATGATGGTGATGAAGAGTTATATGATATGGTGTATCATTTGTATGAAGAAGATTTTAAATTATTTGGATACGAACGATAATTTTCGTATATTTAGATTAAACAAAAGGAGTTATAAATTATGTATGTATTAGGATTTTCAGTAGGTCACGACAAAGGGGCTGTTTTAATTAAAGATGGTGAAATTGTTGTAGGTGTTACCGAAGAACGTATTACCCGTGTAAAACACGATGGAGCGTATAATCCACATATTCCAAAACTTTCTATGGAATATTGTATTAAATCAGCTGGTATCAAATTTAGTGATATTGGTTTATTTGTATATAATCTAACCGAGGGTGGTGAGTTGGTAGACCGTGAATTTGAAGAGGTTACTAAACAATCTCTAAACAAGTTAAGATTTATCCCTCACCATATTGCTCACGCATTTTCAACATTCCATTCATCAGGATTTACTGAAGCCGCGGTGTTAGTTGCTGACGCAATGGGTTCATCTCTTGCACCAGGAAATAAAGCAAGATTGTGGTATGAAGGTGAAATCGAACGATTAGGCGAACCTGAAGGTGAAGCTTATAGTTCTTGGGCAGAGGGTTGGTCAATTTACAAAATGACTCTACAATCATATGAAGAGGTATACAAAAAATGGTTGAAGTGGCCACTACCTCATGAAGTCAGTACGGAAGAAACATCAGTTGGTGGTCTATACGGACATGGTTCAAAACAATTGGTGTACAGTAAAGAACACCATTCTTGGCATGCCGGTAAGTTAATGGGTCTTGCTTCATTTGCTGAAAAGGATTGGGTAGATGGTGAGCCGGTTGTCTCATCTCTTGATAGTGATGGATTCCCAATTATCCCAGCTGACTATATTGAAAAATATAAACACATCAACTACGATAGTGATTTTAGAAGTAAATCAAATGTAGCAGGAATTTATCAGAGAGAGCAAGAAGAGTTGTCTATGATTCTTGTTGAAAAGGCTAAGGAGTTAACAGGTATGAATAATATTTGTGTTGCTGGTGGTTCATTCTTGAATTGTAACACAAATGAAATGATTATCAACAGTGGGTTGTTTGAAAACGCATATTTTGTTCCTCCAGCCGATGATAGTGGTATTCCATTAGGATGTGCTTGGTACGCATATTGTTATATGGCAGACCGAGATGATAACAAAATGATTTCACCATATTTTGGCAAGACTTATACTAACGAAGAGGTTGAATATGGTCTTCAAGTTGTCAATGATGAAATGGAAAATCAAATTGCAGAAAAATGTGAAATCATTAGATTTGAAGATACAAATGAACTTATTGACCGAGTTTCCGATTTGTTGGTAGAAGGTAAGATTGTTGGTTGGATGCAAGGTGGCTCTGAAATTGGCCCTCGCGCTTTGGGTAATCGTTCTATTCTGGCAAACCCAACATTCAATTGGATGCAGGATTACATTAATTCAGATATTAAAGGTCGTGAGTGGTATCGCCCATTTGCACCATCAGTTTTGTATGATAAACAATCCGAGATTTTTGACTTGGATACATACTCACCATATATGTTGGTAACTACAACTGTTAATGAGGAGTGGAGAGAGAAGATTCCTGCTGTAACCCACATTGATAATACATCACGTTACCAATCGGTGACTATGGAAAACAACCCCATGTACTATCAGTTGATTAGTAAATTTGCTGATAAGACTGGAGTTCCTGTTGTTTTAAATACATCATTCAATGGGCCGATTGAACCAATTGTTGAGTCACCATACGATGCTATTAGAACATTTTGGACTCGTGGATTATCTGCAGTTTGTGTAGAAAATGTTTTGATTATTAGAAAATAATTTGTATATTTGTAATATGAATAACGACCACATTTTTATTTATTGGGATGAATATCCTACTGAAACAACAAGTTCAACTAAAAACTAATAAAAGATGGCAAATCACGTTACGACTTGGATTGAGGTCAAGTCAGACAAAGAAGAGGTCTACCAACATTTGGTAGATATGTTTCGAGGGTCTACTTGGGAAGACCACGGACAAACACTATGGTTGTATAACAAATTGTACAACCTACCGGCAGATTCGGAAGAATATGACCGTGAAACATATACCGAACGCATGGGTGCGAAGTGGTGTTACATTGATGAGGTCTCAACTTATAACGAGTGTTTTGAGATGGTAACCACATCAGCATGGGATTTTTGTGATGGGGCAATTATGAGATTGCATGAAATCCTTTCAGCAATTGATGAAGATGTTCTAATCCGATTCACTTACGAAGATGAGTCACTTGACCCAGTAGGTGGTGGTGGTGTATTCCGTGGTGAGATGGAACATTATCGAGAAGACTTGTCTCACCTTTGGGAACAAGAGCAAAATGAAGATGGTGACTACGCAGATGATATGTGGGATAAGGTAGGTGATACCAAAAACGAGCTTATGGTTGAAGCTTGTGATGATTTAATGTTAATGAATGAAGAAGAAGATGAAGATGAAGAATAAATGGATGTCGCAATCGCTTGTGGTTTTCTTATTGCTCTTTGGGTCGTGGTCATTGTCCGCGCAGAGCGTAAAAACCATTAAAACGGAGATTTTTACTGTGGTTTACTCCGAACCATACCAACAACCACTAAAGGTTAACTATTGGGTTCAATGTCCAATGGGTGATGCAAGTCGTAGTGGTATGGACTTTTTTAAAGTCGATGGAGTAATCACTTCAGACAACAATGACTACAAAGACAATGTGTGGGATAAGGGTCATATTGCTCCAGCTGCAGATTTTAATTGTGATAGAGAAACCCTAAAGAAAACATTCTCATATCTAAATTGTGCACTCCAACACCAAGGACTCAATCGTGGCCCTTGGAAAGAGTTAGAACGATTTGAACGAGATTTGGCTAAAGTTTACTATCCAGAATCCGTTAGAGTTGAGGTGGTAATTTTATTTGAGAATGAAGAACAATGGTTACCAACTGGCGCATTAGTTCCCTCCGGATTTAAGAAGACCATTAAGACTCCCGAAAACGAGTGGACATTTGTATTTCCAAATAGAGATGTCGCAGGTCAAGATTGGGTTAATTTTAGAACTAACTAATTAACAATCTTCACAACAAGTTGTGATATTTAACAACGATATAAGAAACGAAGAAAATTCTACATTAGGGAGGCATTTTATGGCCTCCCTTTTGTGGAATACGGAACCGGAGAAAATGGTTGAGATTCTAAAAGTGATGATAAACGCTTATAAGAAATATGGACTGCCAATTAACTATAATGGATTAGGAATAGAAGAAGAATGAACGAGTTTTTAAATAGTTACAACGTATTAAAAGGAACACTCCTACGAACACTCATATATACAATGGGTCACTTTATCATTGCAGCAGCATGTGTAGTATATTTCACAGGAGCAAGTTTCGTTGATGGTATCACCGATGCAATCGTAGAACCAATCCTAAATGGGGTATGGTATTTTATATTAGATAGATTATGGGTTACTTCAAAAGGATAAAGGACATCCTCACATATTACGATTACGAACCACTTATATTGTTTGTGGCTCTATTTGATATTATTCATTTGAGTAATACTCTATTTTGGCCAGATGAATGGAATTGTAACACATTCCAAACCTTTGATGTATATAGATTGTACGATTGGATGCCGGTACTATATTGGGCATCCGCTATTCTCATTATACTATTAATCAATAACTCAAAGTGGTTGGTTAGATTGATAACATTCCACACCTTACAGTCGGTTTTTTACCTTGTTCATATGGGAGGAATCCAAATCATGTACGTTGACCCAATAGAATGGTTTCAGGAGTATTGGTACACTTTTGATATATTGAGACAGGTGTTTTGGATGTTTGCATGGATTTGGATTCTATTCCAAATAAAAAAGAAAGAATTGTATCAAAAATTGGGAGTGTGATGGATTATACTACGATAATAACAACACTACTTACTTGTGTATTTGGAGCAGGTGCTTGGAAGTTTTATACATATTTGGTAAAGACTAAAGCTAAACAAAGAACCGAGACCATTGACCAACACAACGTATATCGTGATGACTTACGAAAGAGAGTGGAAAAGTTGGAGAATGACAAGGATAATTGTATCGATGAATTATCAGAGTTAAAAGCAGAAGTTGCTGCTTTGAGAATGAAAATCGAATTCTTGGAGAAGAAATGAGAGTAGTCACGGGTATGATGATAAACGAGGATAAGTTCCTCATAGGTCAGAGAAAATCAGACAATCCAACACTTCCAGATTATTGGGAGTTGCCGGGTGGAAAGATAGACCCTACCGATGAAACTCCGTGGCACGCAATCAAAAGAGAATGGATGGAAGAACTCGAAATAGATGTGTGGGTTCTCCATTCCATACCCGAAAGAATGATTAACGATAAAGAGGTTCACCCCTTCCTTTTGAAGTACGAAAGTGGGAAGGCCAAGATGAATGAACATCAGAGTATAAAATTTGTGACATTTAACGAAATAAATGAATATAAATTAACTCCAATAAGTAAAGAAGTAATACATATAGTAAAGAGGTCTTATAACTTATTCATAAAACCATTAAACAAGGAGTGAACCAATGAAAATCATCTATGAACTTGTAAAGAACAAGTTCGCCAAGAAGTCAGTAGGAAACAAATCAAGTCACATCGCAGAAGTCCGTTCAGATGAACCCAACAACATAGGGTGGAGAATGGCAGACCAATCCGAGAAACCTTACATTCATTTTAAGATTACCGAAGAGGATATCTATAAAGATTTAACCAATAATCAAGAATGAAAAGCTACACCGACCCACATCGAGATGGACACGAACGATTTCGTGTGTCACAAGAAAATTTTGGAAATAAATCCCAAAATGTTTCTAAACTAAATGAATTACAAGAGTGGGATACCACTATGGCAGATGGACTTGATGAAATCCCTTGGGATGATAATTATTGGTATCCAGATACAAGAATATAAACAGTTATAAAACTTAATTTTCAGATTCTAAAACTTAAACAACATGAAACAAAAAGTAATCAACGTAACCTATCGTAAGGATAGTGAGACTTTTCCAAAGTGGATGAAGTATGAGATTGAAATCCTCAATGAGGATGGGACAACCGAAATGATTCCGGCATACGGCAAGGATTTGCAAGATGCCCTTTCACGAGTGGTACGCGACAAGAAGATTAGAAAGGTAGAGAAGACTACCGAGAAAATACCCCTAGCCGTATGGTTATTGTTGTGGTTTATGTATATGGGTATTCTTATTATAGGATACTATGAGACCTTAAATCATTGGATTTTCCTTGGTGGGATTGTAGGAGTATTGGCAGTGATATTGTCTTTAAATTGGTGGGGGAGACCAAGAAATGAATCAAAAGATATTCGGAGATAGACCTCCATTGAATCCTAAAGTGTGGGTGGTAGTGAATCACTCCAATAAAACAATACAACATATTTTAAACGAAGGATACCCCTTTAATGAGGATGGGTCGTATATGTCGTTGGAGTATTTCACACACCATTATAGTAAAGAGGTAAATGT
>Ga0208644_1000352_pt1 | contig 37311 bp, 54 predicted proteins | sample VirMetDEL_Nov_18_FD_184517 | JGI IMG/M metagenome (GOLD analysis project Ga0208644, IMG submission 184517) | Aqueous microbial communities from the Delaware River and Bay under freshwater to marine salinity gradient to study organic matter... | ecosystem: Environmental > Aquatic > Marine >...
GTGCGTTATACTTTAACAGTGTTGATGAAGTCATGAAGGTGTACACAGGTAGCCAATGGGTTGCCGCATACGCTGACGTGTCTGGTGCGCTACTGGCTGTCAACAACCTTTCTGATCTTAACAATGCAACATCTGCTCGTACTAACCTAGGCTTAGGCACTGCGGCAACGACAGCATCTACAGACTACGCTACTGCGGCACAGGGTACACTAGCTGACTCAGCAGTACAACCGGGTGATCTAGCTACTGTAGCAACCACTGGAGCCTACTCAGACCTCACAGGAAGCCCTACAGCAGTCTCTAGCTTTACAAACGACTCAGGGTACATCACAGACTACACAGTCACTCAGGGAGACGTTACAGCGCATCAGGCGGCACTGTCGATTACTGAGTCACAGATTAGTGACCTGCAGAGTTATCTTACTAGCATCCCAGATAATTACATTTTAAATACAGGTGATGCGATTACCGGGGATTTGACCTTTGGTGATAACAATAAAGCTGTCTTTGGTGCAGGATCGGATTTACAGATTTATCATGATCCTGTTAATGGTTCATTTATTTCTGATACTGGGTCAGGAAACCTTAGATTAAGAGGCGCAAGCTACGTCATCTTGGAGTCTGATACCGGAGAGACTTATGCTCAAGGCGAAAAAGATGGGGCATTTTATGTTTATCACAACAATGCTCAGAAACTCGCCACAACCTCCACAGGCATTGACGTAACAGGCACAGTCACGGCTGATGGATTGACGGTTGATGGTACTGCACCAGTAGCAAAAATTAGTGCAACTGGAGGAGGCACAGCAGAACTTAATCTACATCGTGTAGCAGATGATGATATTTATACTGACTGGAAGATTAGAAACGAAGGCGGCCCTTTCCGCATAAGAAAAGACAACACATCTCAAAATGATTACCTGATGATTCAGGCTGATACAGATGTAAAACTGTATTACGACAATGCTGAAAAATTCACCACAGCATCAGCAGGAGTCGCTGTCACTGGACGAGCAACTGGTACGCTCACCACAGACAACGATCTGTCATTCGACATGAACGCATCTAACTACTTCAAATGCACACCAACAGGCAACGGCACACTGACGTTCACGAACATCACAGCAGGACAGTCTGGCAACATCTGGCTAGACAACTCTGGCGGTCATACTATCTCAGCCGCTTCAAGCACATACATTGCCAGTGCAGACCTCACTACCATCTCAACAGCAGGTGTTTACTTCCTGTCGTACTACTCTGATGGTACGAACGTGATGGTCAGTGCGACTCCGGCAGTCACAAGCGCAGGAGCATAACGTGGCAGTATTGCAAGGTAATGCAAAGCAAGGCTCTACACGAGGCTTCTATCCTAAGACTATTGAAGGATCGCTACGGTTTAACGATGATGACACTGCGTACCTGAGTTGGACTCCTGCGTCTGCGGGTAATCGTAAGACTTGGACTTGGAGTGGGTGGGTTAAACTAGGTGGCGCCATTTCGGGCAATACTGCCTTGTTTGTTGGCGGTTCTTCTGGAAGCAATTTTTGTTCTATTGCCTTAGACGGGAACAGCAACATTTCTTTGTTTTGGTATGTTTCATCTAGCGTTGTTGCAAATGTTACTACTTCTGCAAAACTACGTGACCCATCTGCTTGGTATCATTTACAGATTGCGGTTGATACTACTCAAGCAACAGCTTCTAATAGAATGATTGTTTACTTAAACGGTATTCAGCAGACATCGTTTGTTTCAACAACTTATCCTAGTCAAAATTATGATGGACTCATTAACAATACGAATGCCCATTATCTAGGTCAATTTGCTTCTGCGGGTTATAACTACCTCGACGGCTACCTAGCCGAAGTCTTCTTCATTGACGGTACAGCCCATAACGCTGACGCTTTCGGTGAAACCAAGAACGGTGTGTGGGTTCCGAAGAACATTACAGCCACAGACTTCACAATGGGTACGAATGGGTTCTACCTCAACTTCCAAGACGATACAGCGGTTGAGGCGTTCAACACGGTTTTGTATCGGGGTACTCAGTCAAAACAATCCATTACTGGCTATGGATTTTCTCCGGATTTAGTCTGGATAAAAAACAGAAGTAGTGCGGTCAATCATTATTTATTAGACCAAGTGCGTGGAGCTACTAAAGCCTTATTTAGCAATTCAACTGCCGCAGAAGATACTGATCCTCAGTCGTTACAATCTTTTGATTCAGACGGTTTTACATTAGGTAATTCGTATGGATTTAACGCTAGTGGCGACTCCTACGTTGCTTGGGGTTGGAAAGCAGGAGACTCCAACGTATCCAATACTGATGGCTCGGTAACCTCCACAGTACGGGCTAACCAGACCTATGGCTTCTCGATTGTTTCTTATACTGCCAATAACACTAACAACGCAACGGTAGGTCACGGGCTAGGGGCTGTGCCGGATTTCGTCTTGGTTACCGCAAGAAATTTTCCTACCGCTACCAATTGGGCTGTTTGGCATTCAAGTTTAGGAAGCATTGAATATTACCTTAGATTGAATACTACTGATGCGGTTGTAACAACTGACAACACTAACTTTGGTACTGTCGATCCAACATCTACTGTTATGAACTTAGGTTATGCAGGATCAACAAACTCAAGTACTTACAACTACATCATGTACTGTTGGACAGAGAAGGCTGGCTACTCTAAGTTTTCTAGCTATGAAGGGACAGGAAATCCAAATCTATCTGTTACTGGTCTTGGGTTTGCTCCTGCATGGATTATGATCAAAAACATAGACGATACAGGTGGCGCACAATGGATGATCTACGACAATACAAGAGACACAACAAATCCAATTAGTGCTTATTTACAAGCAGAATCAACTAACACTGAAAGCGCAATCGGAACTAACGAGATTAGTTTTGATTCAGACGGGTTTACCGTTAATTCAACAACTGACCGACTAAATAGAAATGGCGACACAATGATCTATGCCGCCTTTGCAGACACAAGAGAAGCGGCCTTCTGGTTAGATCAGTCTGGTAATGACAACGATTGGCAACCAGTCAACCTAGACCATAACGATACGTTGTTGGATAGTCCTACTGATAACTTCTGCACTTGGAATCCACTGAACAAAGGGACAAACTTAGTTACTTCTGACGGCAATTTAAGTTTTAACAATTCAACAACAGAAACCAACCATCGTACTTGTGTAGCTACTCATGGTATGACTTCTGGAAAATACTATTGGGAAGTTCAAGTTGACTCAACGAGTAACGTGGACATGATTGGAATTGTCGGGCAAAACGCAAATCTGCAAACTCATGTAGGAGGAAGCGGTTTTGGTTACGGTTACAGCACTGCTAATGGAAATTGGTACAAAGCCTCTGGATGGGCTGATGACGGGACAACTCCTCCTGCATTTCCTTCTGGCGGTACAATTGGTATAGCGTTTGACGCTGACAATAAAAAAATATACTTCCATAGGGATGGACAGTGGATTAACAATGCAAACCCAACAGCAGGAACAGGAGCCAATGGTACATATACAGGATCAGAGACTGTGTTTTTCCCTGCGGGAAGTAGGTACTACAACACAGGAAAGTGGACTGCAAACTTTGGCCAACAACCATTCAAATACGATCCACCTGCGTAGGAACTAGACATGGCATATTTACCACTCAGCACAGCCAACCTACCCGATCCTGCGATCAACCCTGCACAGGGAAGCAGTCCAGAGGATTACTTTAATACGGTGTTGACCACATCAACAGGTTCTACATTGAGCGTTGACGTAGGGTTTGCCGCTGACTTCTTATGGACTAAAGCGAGAAACTTTGCTCGCAGTCACGAACTACATGACAGAGTGCGTGGCGATAATAAACGGCTAAAGTCAGATGCTAATACTGCTGAGGAATCTTATGCTAACTACGTTGTATTTGACGCTGATGGTGCTGACTTAGGAACTAACCATAACCTTGGTTATCATGCGGGTGGAACAACTACTGGTGTGGTTTGGGCGTGGAAAGCAGGAACATCATTCAGTAATTCAGCAGGAACTAATGGAGCATCAATTGCAAGCTCTGGTTCTGCAAGCACCGATAGCGGATTCAGTATCGTAAGTTACACTGGAGATTCAACAGGCACAGACGGTACTGCAAGCACTGTTTATCACGGGCTTTCTCAAGCTCCTGAAATGATAATGTTCAAGCCATTGGATACTTACGATGGTGCTGTTTATCACAGCGGATTAACTTCTGCGTCATACCGATTGATTTTATTCTCTGCTAGTGGAACTACGACACAAGCGTCTGACAACGGATTCTTTAATGGAACAGCACCGACAAGCTCTGTGTTTTCTATTGGCTCACGCAAGCACACCAACTCTAATGGCGGAATGATCGCCTACTGCTTCCACAGTGTCGAAGGCTTCTCAAAGTTTGGCTCATACACCGGCAACGGTAATGCAGATGGCCCATTTGTGTACACAGGGTTTAGACCTGCTTTCGTGATGACAAAGAAGTCATCAGGTACTTCTAACTGGAACATAATAGACGATCATAGACCTTCAGAATACAATCCTGCTGATAACGCCCTTCTTGCAAACGCGGCTTATGCAGAGACGATAATTACAGGTAATCCTGTTGATTTGTTGTCTAATGGTTTCAAAATACGAACTACCGAAGGTGGTTTTAACACATCAGGCCAAACATACATCTACATGGCCTTTGCCGAAAACCCATTTAAGTACAGCAACGCTCGCTGATAGGAGATAGAAACAATGTGGACTTACTTAGGTAGAGTCATCAAGCAAGGCAGGGCGTGGACTGACGCTGAAGGTACACAGCATCCTGCTCAGTGGAATCGTTGGACAGACGAGGAGAAAGCCGCTAAGGGTCTGGTGTGGAATCAGGACTTACAGCCTGTACCATTCGACAATCGCTTCTACTGGAGTGCAGGAGTTCCAAAGGCACTGGATGATGTCAACGAAGTAGACGAGGACGGCAATCCTGTACTGGATGAAGACGGTGTGCAGATCGTCACCAAAGGACTCAAGAGCAATGCCATTGCACAAACGAAAATGACTGCTAGCGGTTTGCTTGCTCCGACTGATTGGATGGTCATCAAGGCGGCTGAGGTATCTGGATACACTGTCCCTGCTGATATCACAACCTATCGTGCGGCAGTGCGTACAGCGAGCAACACGATCGAGACTGCGATCACAGGCGCGGCTGACCACGCAGCGTTCATGGCGTTGTATAATGCGCCAGTAGATGCTGACGGTAATCCTACCGGAAACGCACCAATTAACGATTGGCCTGATGAGGTTTAACAATGGACAAGCGTACCGTTCAGTCGGCTCATACCCGTATCGATAACTTGGAGAAAGAAGTCGTGGCGATCAAAACTGAAGTAAAGATTCAGTTCAAGGACTTGTTCGGTCGCGTAAAACGATTAGAAACCATACTGATAGCCGCAACAGGAACGATCCTCGTGATGCTCCTGACGGTGCTGTCTAAGATGCCCTAGCTATGATCTTTGAAGCCATAGCCGCAATTAAGATCGCAAATGAGGCTATCGGCGCGATCAAGGAGTTTGCCGGTCACGTTTCATCAGTCGGTGAAATGGGCAAAGACCTAACCAAACTAGCAGATGCCAAAGATGATATCGAGAAAGCGGCCAAGGATGGCGATATGGAGGCTTTCTGGGCGTTAGAAGACATCAAACGCCATGAGGCTGAAGTCAAACAGCAGTTCATCTATGCAGGACGCGCAGGACTCTGGGATGATTACTGCAAATTCATCGCAAATCGTAAGCAACTACGAGAAAACGAGCGTAAACGTGCAGAAGCTAAGAGATTGGCTAAGAAAAAAGCCATACAGAATGGATTTTTGTATGTGGCTATTGGCATTGCTGTTATCGGTGTGGTGGGCGGGGCTGTGGCCTTTATCCTTTGGCTTATATCTCTTAAAGGAAAGTAAATTATGAGCATGATCCAAGACATCATCCGGCTTCCGATGGGTCTGCTAGGCGTTTCCGCCAATCACTATGATGGACTGTCGCACGTTCACAAGTTCGGTGCTGTTCCGGCAATGTCTACGAACAATACAGGGACGATCTGGGACGTAAATGACACAACCTATCCTTGGTCAGCATTCGCGTCAGCAACCACACTGACTGTGGATCGAGCATCGGCATCAGATGCAGATAAGCAAGTTCTGATCACTGGGCTTGATAGTGCCTACAACGAGATTAACGAAACAGTCACGCTAGCTTCTGCTACCGGAAACGCAACTACCAAGTCATTTATTCGTGTTTACCGTGCCTATATGACCAATGGATCAGCAACGAACGTAGGGAATGTCACTATAAAGGCTTCTACGACTGTTGTAGCGCAGATCACGGCTGGGAAAGGGCAAACCCTTATGGCGATCTATACCGTCCCTGCTGGGTACTCTGCGTACATCCTCAAGGGTGCGGCTACTTGTCAGGATGGTGCTGATGCCACTGGCGATATGTTTGTGCGTTATTTTGGTGAATCAGCATTTCGCGTAGGGCATTCTTTCGAGGTTTGTGGTGATGGTGGTCAATATATGTACGATTTCGGTATACCTCTGCGAATACCAGAAAAATCTGATATTGATATACGAGCTAGTGTGCGTTCCAACAATGCTCGTGTGACTGCCGCATTCGATCTACTACTAGAAAGAGAATGAGTGACTTATTTATCAGTCCTTTTCATCCCGCCTATCGAAAGCCAGACGTTGTGTCGCCGGTTACTCCGGCTCAAATGAACTCAAAGGAACATCCATATATCGATTGGCAGAAGCAGTCGAGTCAATACAAAATAGAATCAATAACTTACAATTATATGGGCAGGATTATCATAGCGTCAGGGAATACACTGGAGGTAATTGCATGACGGAGCTAGAAAAATATGACACGAACGGGAATGGGGTTCTTGATCCGGACGAACTTGCTCTTATTGAGCTTGAGGATCGCCGCCGTAAGATGCTGGATGATGACGCTCAAAGAGATTCGATCAGGAAGATGGCGTGGTTTGCGCTATTTGGCCTACTGCTGTATCCCTTTGGTATTTTTTTATGTGATCTGTTCGGACTTGCTACGGCGGCGAGCTTGATCGCTGATATCGCTCCGACATATTTCGCATCGATCGCGGTACTGGTATCTGCATTCTTTGGCAGTACAGCAATCGCATCGAAGAAGGCCAGCTAATGGAATTTGTAGCCGCACTGATTTTAGCAGTCTTGGCTATTTGGGCAATTATGAATATTCCGCCCAAGGATGACTGATGAAAGTCTGCGAGTACGTCTTTAAGGAAGGGATGTACCACACAGATTGCGGGTCAAAGTTATTATTTCGCCCTACCGCTAGGTGCGATAAATGCGGCAGAAAGCCGAAGGAGAAGCGCGATGTTGCAGATGCTACTAGGTCCAGCTCTTGAGCTAGGCAAGGACTTTATCAAAGGGAAGGCCGAAGAAAAGAAGGCCATCCAACAGCGGAAGATCGATCAGATCAACAACGATTCTCAATGGGAAGCAAAGATGGCTGACGCTACAAAGTCATCTTGGAAGGATGAATGGTTCAGTTTGATCCTCAGTGCGCCTCTGATCGCTGTGGCCTATTCTGTGGCGATGGACGATCAAGCAATCATCACTCGCATGGATGAGGCGTTCAGCGCACTCAATTCTTTACCGGAATGGTATCAGTATCTCTTATTTATCGCGGTCAGCGCGTCATTCGGCGTTAAAGGCGCAGACAAACTCATGGCAATGAAGAAGGGCAAGCAATGATGAATCTCGATCAACTGCGCATGGAGCTGGAATACGATGAAGGCTGTAAATACGAAATCTACCTAGATCATCTCGGTCTACCTACGTTCGGTATCGGTCATCTGGTGACAGAGGATGATCCAGAACACGGGCAGGAGGTAGGCACTGCTGTCTCTGAGGAGCGTGTCATCGAGGTATTCGAGAAAGACGTTCAGGTTACGATCGACGAGTGCAAGAAGCTCTATGACGATTGGTTCGATCTGCCGGAAGAGGCTCAACTGATTATCGCTAACATGATGTTCAATATGGGACGGCCTCGCCTGAGCCAGTTTAAAGGCATGAAGGCCGGCATAGATGCCCGTGATTGGAATCAGGCCGCAGACGAGATGGTCGACAGCAAGTGGTATCGTCAGGTCACCAATCGGGCGGATCGGCTCGTTACTCGGATGAGAAACATAGCTTAAAAGCAACGAAAGGGTTTTTTTCTTTCTCGTTTTGGTGTTTAATGCTCCTGTTTTGTATTGAATAGGAGCAAGACATGAACCAGCAAACTAAGACGTCACTCGCGGAAAGCGTTTGGCAAAATCTATATTCCATCAACGTGTCACAGCACATCGAGAAGAAAGGCAACCTGTCTTATCTATCTTGGACTTGGGCTTGGCAAGCTCTGATGGAGGAATATCCTCAAGCAATGTATTCGGTCGATGACCGGACATATCCTGACGGCTCTATGGAAGTTCGCGTGACTGTTTCGATCGAGAGGCATGGCGAGAAACTGGAGCGCATGATGTGGTTGCCTGTGATGAACCACAAAAACCAAGCAATCATAAGCCCTAATGCTCGTGACATTTCAGACGCTCGTATGCGCTGTCTGGTGAAGTGTATCTCTATGCTCGGCTTAGGTTCGTACATCTACGCCGGTGAAGATATCCCTAAGGCCGAAAAAGAAGCTCTCAGCCAGCCGATCACAGACGATCAGGTAGAAACCCTAGCGCAACTGATTAAGGCCACAGCAACGGATATAGACAAGTTCCTGTCTTTCTATGAGATCGGCCATATCGAGGAGCTCAAAGGTCATATGTTTGAGCAGGCGTATGCAATGCTCCGCCGGAAGCTAGAAGAAGCTGAACGCTCTGCGGCTCAAGAGGAGGCGATTCCTGATGAGAGCCTTTAAGCATGAGCAAGGCACTCAGCCGTGGCTAATGTCGCGCCTCGGCTGTCCTAGTGCATCTAACTTCCATAAATTGATTTCGCCTACCGGCAAGCCATCGACGCAGGCAAATTCCTATGTCTGCGAGATGATTTCTCAGTGCTTCACCATGGAGATACCGGAGACTTTTTCTAACGAATGGATGGAGCGCGGAAACGAGCTTGAACCAAGAGCTCGCCAATACTACGAAATGGCGCGAGGCGTCACAGTTCAGGAAGTCGGCTTCTGCAAGCACGATACTCTGGAGTGTGGAGCTTCACCTGACGGTCTAGTCGGCGATCAGGGAGGCTTAGAAATCAAGTGTCCTGCGCCCGCTACGCACTGCCAATACCTGATGGATGGGACTGTACCGTTAAAGTACATCCCGCAAATCATGGGCTGTCTGTGGATAACTGGCCGCCAGTGGTGGGATTTCGTTTCGTATCACGAGACGATGCCGGCCTTACTAGTGCGCGTTGAGCGCGATGAAGAATACATCGGCAAATTAGCTGATGCAGTAGAGAAAGCCTGCAAAGAAATCGAAGCAGGCGTTAACGCAATAAGGAAAATGAAATGAGCTATCAACACAAACCAAACTCAGGTTCATTGTTTAAGAACAAAGAGAAAACGCAAGATAAACAACCAGACTACAAAGGCGATGGAATCGTAAACGGAAAAGAGGTTTGGCTCTCTGGCTGGATCAATAAAAAGAAAGATGGAGAGGTTTATCTCGGCATCAAGTTTGAAGAAAAGCAACCAAAGAGAGCAGAAGAAACTCCGCCAAGCCAGAATACATCTATCGATGTAAATACGCTTGATCCAGATAAGATCGATGAAGTGCTTCCTTTCTAGCAAAAAAAGACCCTATGAGGGATAGGGTCTAAGAGGGTGTCTCAGATGAAGATACCAAACATGAGTCTGGCCGGTTCAGTATAACGCGATAGGCCAGAGAGATATAGGGAAACGCATGAAACCAATCAAAGCAGGAAAATGCTTACGGATCGCTCAAGAGATGCATGAGGTAAGCAACAAGAAGATGGCTGAAGATTTAGGTATTGCCGCACAGCAAGTTCAGCGGTGGCGCAATATGGATAATATGAAGATTCAGCAAGTTCAGCGCATTGCGCGTTATTTCGATATGACCATCGGTCAGTTTGTAAAATTAGGTGGATACGATGAATAAACCACATTGGACTAAAGCAGAAATAGAATCACTGGTTTTTATGTACAAAGCCGGTACACCAGTAGCACAGATCTCGCAGAGCCTTCAACGCTCTGAGAAATCTGTTCAGAACTACATTTACAGGAATCGAGACAAACTAGGCCTCGGTCGGCGGAAACAGCCGCCTGTAACGCTAGAGACGGCTATAATGCCTACCAAGCGTAATCAATCGTTCTGGGAGCGCATGATCGATGGCGTGATTGGCGCAATCAAGAAATGAGGGACTCAGTCAAGCTCACAGTCACATCAGAGCCTATGGCAATTCAGGCGCATCGAGATATCGTTGCCATGATGAAAGACCATGGTTATGTGACTGTCGAGATCAAGGCTGGGACTAGAACCCTAAGCCAGAACGCTTTGTACTGGATATGGGTTCGCCAGATCACTCAGTTCTGGAATGAAACTGTTCCGCCAGAATCTCGCGTCTGCATAGAGACAGGTGAAATCATCGATTTCGATGAGGATTACACTCACGCTCGTTTGCGGAAGCGTTTTCTTGGCGAGGACAATCCAATCACGGTTGGCGGTATCACTATCGCCGGCCAACTGAAATCGACAGCCAAGTTAACGAAACACGAGATGATGGATTATATGACTCAGATTGAAGTCTATGCGGCTAACGCAGGAATGGAACTGACCATGCCAGCAGATTCTCAGTACTGGAAGCTCAAGCAAGCCCATGAAATCGGCGAATAGACGTTGCTCAAACTGCCGGAAGAAATGCCCTGCTGATGAGGCGATCGTGTCGCATCTCAGGGCTTTTTGCTCGTTCGACTGTCTAAAAGCATTTACTGCAAACAACAAACCTAAGCTGGAACGCAAGATCAAGACCGAAAAGCGGCAAGAGCTCACGAGGCGCAAAGAGAAGCTCAAGACTCGATCTGACTACATCAAGGAGGCGCAACAAGCCTTCAATGAATATGTCCGGTTCAGAGATGCTAATTTACCCTGCATATCCTGCAATCGATGGAATGGCGGTGATATGTATGGCGGAAATTGGGACTGTGGACACTATCGATCGATAGGATCGGCTCCGCATCTTAGATTCAATCTATGGAACGCTCACAAACAATGCGTCAAATGCAATCGGTATCTATCAGGCAATATCGCTGACTATCGCGTCTCACTGGTCTGGAAGATCGGCCAGCCGAAGGTCGATGCTCTGGAATCGATGCAGGATGGATCAAGGATAACAGTAGAATATGCCCAAAGGATCAAGGCTATCTTCCGGCGTAAAAAGCGCATTAAAGAAAGAATAAGAAAAAAAAGAGAATAAAAAACAACAAAAGGGTTTTCTTTTTGGTTTAGATGCCCCATACTAAGCGTGTCGAATAAATGCACAGGAGCAAAAAGACATGAAAAATTTCAAAATCACTTCAGACTTCAACTCAGCAGTCGCGATGGCTTCAGAGATTCTTGGCTATCCAATGTTTGAGTGCTACGAAAACGTGCAGGCTGAGAAAGCCAAGCGCCACGAGAAGTACGGCACTGAAAAGTTCTACGTCACTGAGTCTGGCAAAATCCTTTGGGTCTTCAATTACGAAGGCGAGCGCGTCCTTAACATCACTACTGGCCCATCAGGCTCTTGCTTGTCTGCCGGAAGTCTTGGTCTCGTGATGATTCAAGATGATTCTATCGATGTCATCATGGAAGAATTTGTCGCTAAAGATGATCGTGCTACTCGCATACACGCTATGCGGAGTTTGGAATCTAAATTCGTTTTCGCAGATCGCGATGTTTTACGGGAGATTGCGGCGTAAGCCGCTTTCTCTGGAGGAGATAGTCATGAGAATCGGAACATATTTCGTTTATCCAAAGGGTCAGAAGTCTAAGGGCTTCAAGATTGATGCAGTTAGCTTTGATGCCGCTAAGTCGATCTTCAATCAGGTTGAAGGCATCGCGGACACCAACCAGAATCGTTGGAAACTTTGGGCAGACAGGGTCGCGTAAGCGGCCTTTTTGCGTTTACAGCAAATAAGGAACCAGAAATGAAAACAATCGATATCACTCCTACTTGGCAAACGATCGTCTCAATCGGTTGCGAGGTAATCGCTAATCCGAATGCAGACCAAGAGGCGAAGGAATCCTTCAAAGAGGAGCTGATGAGGCTCGCAAAGATCGTTGATGATCAGAACGCTGAAGCGAAAAAGGATCGGTGGACGACACTCGATGTGATCGTCGCTGAAGAAAGAGCCAAAGGCAATCTCATTTAAACAGGGAAATTGAAATGAAGTTAATTAAGCAAGCAAACAGCGCACACGTTCTGGATACGGATGATATCCAGATCTTGTTCAGCTACGAGACTCCAGTGGCCGTCTGGATCGTTGGCAGTCACTTCTTAGTCACTGAGACTGATTACAGCCGGACGACTACCGGCCATATCAACCACTTCGTTCGCGATCGTACATACAAGCAGAATGTCGGTCTGACGTTAGCTAAAAACGATCAGGTTGAGTTCGTTCCACAAGAGCGCATCAATGACGCGCTGAAGGAAACTGTATGAGACAGAAGTTCATCATTCAGGAAATCGAATACAAGGGTCAGGCTTACACTGTCACGCGCAAAGTCGTAGGCAGTAATGAGCTTGAGCCTAGTGAAGAAATCGTTACAGAGGTTGTCGGTCACGACAGCGTATGTTTCGATGATGAAGAGGTCGCCTCTAAAGGCGATGTAATATCTGAAACTTGTGAATATCACTGAGGAACCAGCAATGGCAGTTAAGAAACTTGAGGAAGTCGTTAAGACTAAAGAAGAACTAAAGCAGTTATGTACTGATCATCTGATCGATATGGTCGTTCGCAGGGAGCTACGCGATGAACTGAAATTGCGTTTTAAGCGTATGCAGGCGAACAACTGCAATCAGATGGTGCGCTTAGATAAGGCTTGCGAGTTAATCGGATACGCAGAGCTCAATCAGGCGATGGAGGAGGATTGCCGATGAGCAGTCAGAAGCTAGAGATCCTAAGCCATCTTAGGCAGTTTGGCTCTATCGATTTCTTTACGTCACTGCGTAAGTTTCATTGCGCAAGGCTAGCGGCGCGTATCCTAGACCTCCGGCAGTCAGGGCATAGGATCGAGACAGTCATGGAGAAGAATACCGAAGGGAAACGATTCGCTCGATATATTTATCGCGGTGAAACATTGCAGGGAGGAAAAAGTTAGGGCATAGTTAAAAGCAGTGCCGGACGGGGTGTGAGAAGCCCCTAGCGAACCGGACTGAAACTAAGGAAAAGACCCAAGCCGCACTCCGGCACTGGTTCATAGTTTAACAACACTAAGTGTTGCATTTCAAACGATTTCCCTTCTTTTCAGTCCATTCGCGCCCGTTGAAACTGTCGCATGGCGCAGTAGCACCAGAAAGCCAGATTGCAGTCCAACCTATGAGGACGGGACAAACAGCGTTAGAGGTGATCCGCCGATTGTCGGAATAAAAAGTGGTTTTATTCGGATGAAATTTTAGGCAGGGACGGTTGAGCTACCGGATGGAGACACCCACCATCGAAAGCACTGCTGATTACTGTGACTGCATGGACTAGCATTGAACGACGAGAGATGGACAGGGATCACCCTACGTCCTCTAAATGACAACTATTGCCATAAAAAGGGAAGGCCATGGAGCTCAGACCACATCAGATCAAAGCGATAGAAATGCTCAGAGCATCGATCGCATCAGGCAAACGCAGACCGATACTGGCCGCGCCTTGCAGTTTCGGCAAAACAATAACAGCGGCGGCGATCCTTAAATCAGCAGTCGAGAAGGGTAAACGAGCCATCTTCATCTGTGACCGGATCAAACTGGTTCAGCAAAGCCTTGAGGCTTTCGACAGCCATAATCTCGATTTCGGCGTCATTCAGGGCAACCATGAACTGACCGATATTTCCAAGCCTATCCAGATCGCCAGTATTCAGACGATAGCTAGGCGCAAGGTTTATCCTGAGTTCGACATTGCAATCGTTGATGAGTGCCATACGCACTACGAGACTCTAACGAACATGATGGAGGCTTACTCGGCAGTCCCATTCATCGGCCTTAGCGCAACGCCATTCAGCAAAGGCCTCGGTCAGCACTATGACGATATTGTGGTTCCGATCACGCCAGAGGAATTGCTAGAGCAAGGCTACCTCACTCCGGTGGAGTATTTCGGAGGCCGTCAGGTAGATACGACAGGGATTAAACGCCGGCAGTTATCCACAGGAGGCTCAGATTTCGATCCTGAAGCCTTATCAGAGCGCATAGAGAAAGATGCGGCTCTGGCCGGAGACATCGTTAAGAACTGGCTAAAATATGCGCAGGGACGGCAAACGATCGCGTTCAGTCCATCGATCAAGCACAGCAAGTATCTGGTCGAGATGTTTCGAGAGGCTGGCATTACAGCAGAGCACATTGACGGCTATATGGATGACGAGATGCGTCAGGAGCTTTACGAGGCTCACGATGATGGCGAGTTCATGGTTCTATCCTGCTCACGACTGCTGAACACCGGCTACGATGCGCCGACAGTCTCTTGTCTGATCGATGCTTTCCCAACAGCAAGCCTAATCAGTTTCGTTCAGCGAGCCGGCAGAATTATGCGTACAGCAAACGGCAAAGAGAACGCGATTTATCTCGATCACGCCGGTAACGTGCGTAGGCATGGATTCGCTGAGTCTGTGGTTCCAGAGCTACTCGATGACGGCTTACATCGGTTCAGTGAGCGCAAACTGGTTAAAGAGAAGAAACAACCCAAGGTTCAGCAGTGTCCAGAGTGCTATCACGAGATGGTCGGCGTTCGATGCAAATGCGGTTACGAGCTTCCGATCCATAAACAGATCAACACTGACGATCAGATACTAGAGCGTCTCACGGCGGCTAAGAAAGCCAATCTGACGTATTCGCCAGAGCGTAAGGCCGAATGGCTCGGCGAGCTCACGTTATACGCTCAGGAGCGCGGCAAATCGAAAGGATGGATCATGCACCGCTACCACAGTAAGTTTGGCGTATGGCCGAATCGTATTGAGCCAACCAGAGTCAGCGGCGTATCTGACGAGGTACATAACTGGATCAAGAGGGAAAATATACGTCACGCACATATGAGGATGAAAAATGCCGGTTAATAACATTCTAAATCGTCTCGATAAAGTGGTTACAGCAGGCGAATCTAAATGGCGGTGCGCTTGTCCTGTCCATAACGGCAAGGACAGGAACATGATGATCAGCGAGCGTGCTGACGGCTCGGTAGGCGTTCACTGTTTCGTTTGCGGTGCTACCGGCACAGAGTTGATGGAAACGCTCGGCCTTCCGATGAAGGAGCTATTCTCGCCAGACTCAACTTACATCAGGCCGACAGTCACAAAGAAGATGGAGCAAGAGTTATTAGAGGATGAACTGGTTCTGATGATGGCTCAGAGAGCAGACGAGGATGGCACTAAACTATCTCTGGAAGATCGCAGACGAGTTCGGCTCGCTCGGCATCGTGCATCATCAATTCAGGCGATGAAGCAAGAAACATAAAAAAAACAACAAAAAGGTTTGTTTTCTTGTTTTATTGAGGCATACTAACCATGTCGAATAACTGCTAGGGAGCAAAAAGACATGAATAACGTAGATTACTCTTTAATTGTTCGGAACCACGGCCTTCTAATTGGCGCGAAGTTTGATCCTTCTGTCATCGAAGTAATTGTTCTCCGCGATGGTGAGGTTTTTAGTAACTTCAGCCGTTGCGCTGTCAAAGAATCTAACGCCCCGTATCACGAAGCTTCAATGTGTCATCTTCATTGGCCAGAACGCCATTGGCAAACTTGGGTTCTTTATTCTCACGGTTGGGAAAAAGTTGTCGACAATGGTTTTTTGAGTGAGTCGGCGTAAGCCGGCTCTCAGAGGAGATTTTATTATGAGTCAAGCAGTTCAATTCCTTCAGAGAGAGCTTCAGACAGCTAGTCAGCGTAAAACATACGTCTACATCAGCACTGGCGAGGAAACCGGCTTTTACACGTTGCGTAAGGTTACGTTCGTTCCTGTCTACGATGGTCTCGGCGTATTCAATGGCGAGTTCACAGAACACGATCACTACGTTCAGAATCTTTCGACTGAGCCTAAGCTGGCAGAGCAGAAGTGTGCTGAGTTCGCTAAGAAGCATGGCTACGAGAATCGTGGTATCGCTGATTTCACTCTTGAGGAGTGGTATCACTCTTTCGCTTATAACAACGATATGATCGATTCGATCCGTAAAGACGGCGTCATCATTTTCGGCGAGAAGCATTTCCACAAATCGTTCAAGGATGTCATCGATTCTGATTATCGCTACATCCACTGGATGCTGAACACAGCAGACTTCATCCTCAAAGATGTTGAGGCCGCTAAGAAGTCTCGTCGTTTAAATCGCATGGAGCTTACAGCAATCGTTATTCAGCAGATGATCGCTGACGGTGAACTGTATCTTCCAGAGGAGCCAGTGGTTGTTCCTGTTGTCGAAAAGCCATCAGTCTGGATCGGTGAGATCGATGAAAAGATCGAGTTTCAGGGTACTTGTGTATTCGCTAAATCATTCGAGACTCGTTTCGGTTACAACACGATCTATATCGTTAAGTCTGATGACGATGTTGTCGTGAAGTTCTTTTCTACTTCAGCCACGCTCGATGACGTCAGCCGTGGCGATTGGGTTCAGATCAAGGGGACTGTCAAGTCTCACGATCTTGATGAGTATCGTAATAATAATAAGGTCACTCAATTGACTCGCGTCAAGTGTGTCGATCATGTAGCAAAGGAGGAGGCGTAAGCCTCCTAGGAGATAATAATGGAACTGTTAGATATTCTCGTTTACATCGCGGCGTTCAGCTTCTTATGGCTGTTCTGCTGTTTCTTAGGTGCGGTGATCGATTGGTCGTTACGCCGTTTATTTGGTTTCGGAATATTCCCTAAGGGATACTGGAGTTCGAAATGACACAGGAATATACTCACTGCCCGCGCTGTGGCGATAGCTTGCCTGATCGTAACTTCTGCCGTCATTGCGGCGATATCGGCGATCTGGATGAATATAAAGATGACCAGAAGAAGCAGGAGCCGCCTGTTCAGCCGATGACTCAGGCTCAGTTTGGCAAGGCCGCTGTGGATTTCGCATTCAGGAAGATATTCGGATGATGCCTAATATTGTTTATCTCAGACAGAATCATCCAACGGCGACATTGAACGAGCATGATGTCTATCTGATCAAAGGGTTGATCCATCACGGTTTGCCGATCGGCGAGATTGCGGAGAAGTTCGAAGTAACTAAGAGCTGTATCTCTAGGATCAGTACCGGAAAGATCTGGAAACACGTTCCCGACTATGTAGAGGAAGCATGAACCAATATATCGAAAATGCCGTAGAAGCATTAACCAAAGCCAGAAAGTTCCTACAAGGAAACACCAGACCACACGTATTGATCGGCAGAACTCCAAAAGGGTATCTGCTGATCGATCCAAGACACAAAGGACAGCATTACTGCCAAATCGTTGGCAAGCTCTACCGTCAAATAACATAATCGGTTATTCTGTTAATCATTGGTCGCTTCTGGGTTGCGGCCTTTGATACCGTCTGGGACGGGAAACGGTGGAGCCGATATGACCAGCATTACGAATCTTGAGGTCGTCTATCTAAAGACGGCTGACATAATCCCCTACGTTAATAATCCTCGCGAACACCCTGAAGAACAGATCACGCATATTGCATCCAGCATCAAGGAATTTGGATTCACCAATCCTATCCTAGTGGACGAGACAAGTAGCGTTATCGCAGGGCATGGCCGTCTCATGGCCGCTAAGAAGCTCGGGCTAGAGGAAATCCCTACAATCACGTTAACAGGACTCACAGAAGCGCAGAGAAAGGCGTATGTGATCGCTGACAACCAGATGGGATTAACGTCTGAATGGGATGACGATCTATTGAAGCTCACGTTGCAAGAGCTATCTGACATGGAATTCAATCTTCAGCTTCTCGGCTGGGGAGACAACATACCTGAGTTCGTTGAGGCTCCTGATTACGGGATTCTCGATGATGAAGATTTAGACGATCAGCTAGATGAAATGGCTGGCGGAGTGAAAAAGGCTATCCAAATCGAATTTGAGCCAGAACACTACGAAGAAGCGCAGGAGCTCGTCAAATTCTGGCGAGAGCAAGGCGGCTACATCGGAATGTTCCTGATTGATAAGCTCAGAGACGAAAAGGATAAGCTATGAAAACAGAGCGCGGCGCACTGAGGGGCATCGAATTTATCCACAGGGTTGGATTCTCTGATCTGAAGACATTTGAAGAAGTCATCGGCAGAGATACGTACCAGAAACGAGGCCTAAAGATCGAGGCCGGCGAATCATGGCTAGACTGTGGCGGTAACGTAGGCGCATTTGCATTACTGGCCTGTTCGCTCGGTGCTAAGGTCAAAGTATTCGAGCCTGATCCGTATAACTGCGAGATGATCGAAAAGAATCTCGATCTGAACGGCTTCAAAGCTGAGATCAAGCAAGCCGCACTGGTGCATAACGACACTAAAGAAGTCACGCTATTCATCGGCAACAACAATAACGTCTGGCGCAACTCGATCGTCAAGAAATGGAATAAGCTCGGCCTCAAGGTTCCGGCAGTCAATTTCGATCAGGAGGCTTTCGGATGGGATTGCTGTAAAATGGACATCGAAGGCGCAGAGATGCCAATCCTTGAGACGACAGAGACTCGATTCAAGAAACTGGTATACGAATGGTCGTTCGACATTGATCCAAGCCTGACGCGCCTATGGGACGTCCTAGACCAGCAGAAAAAGAAATATCGGGTTGAAGCACCATGGCATTCAATCTGTTATGACGACAAACGCGAGACGCAATGGCAGAAATCATGGTTTCCTGCTTGCGCCAACATATTCTGTTTCGAGAAATGAAGACAGTAGAGCTAAAGCGCATAGCGCATAACGTCAAGATCGGCGACAAGCCTAAAGAGCTCCAGCCGACACTTTTTGAGGATTCACTGTTCGTAGAGAACGGCGAACCAGTAGGCTTTTACATCGCAAAAATCCCTGAGAAACTTCAGAAGCTCGTAGACATCGCAGACTATGAGCTAAACAGCAAACGTGTACCGAAGTCAGAGATGAAGCGATCCAGTGGTCTAAGAGACGATGCCATGGATGTACGACAGTACTCCTGTATCATCGGATCGATTCCACCAAAGCCTCATATGCGGCGAGCCTATGCAACCAAGTCATCTGTCCATGCTGTTGATTCTGCTAGGGTTTTTGTCAAGGCGATGACTCTGGCCGGTATCGAAGGATTGAAGATAATCGATGCTGTCAGTCCAGAACTCTACAAGGTTCACAAGGAATCGGTCGAAGGAAAGGTTCCAGAGAAATGGCGATTCGCTGATCTGTTCACGAGCTCGATCAGCAACTACAACATTAGCGCAGGAATCCATCAGGACAATCTCAACGTGAAAGGCGCATTGAACGTCATTATCACGAAGCGTAAGAACTCTACTGGCGGAAACCTGTATATCCCTGATTACGAAACAACGCTCAATAGCGCAGACAACTCTATGCTGGTCTATCCGGCATGGCGGAATATGCATGGCGTTACACCAATCATTCCAACTCACAAAGGCGGCTATCGTAATAGCTTAGTCTGGTACGCATTAGACTCGTTCAGTAAGGCAGGATGATATGGCAAAGAATGGCAGACAAGGTGAAGGCGGAGGCCGTCCAATAGTCGTATTCGATGATCGTGATATCGCTCAATGCGAAGCTCTAGCGGCTGTACTGAATAAAGAGCAGATCGCAGACTATTTCGGCATCGATCAGAACACTTTACGAGCCGTAGAGAAGCGACAGCCGGAAGTATTTCATGCGCTAAAAAAAGGAAAGGCCAAAGCAGTAGCGGGCGCAGGCATGAATTTGATACAGCAGAGCAAACGTGGAATCACCACAGCGACGATCTTTTACCTGAAAACACAAGGTGGACCGCAGTGGAGAGAGAACCAGCAGGGCGGCTCTGGCGGTAACGTGGTACTGCAAGTAGTGAATCCGAATGAAGTGGATTGAAGTAGACGAGCCTGAGATCTGGGAACCATCGGAAGTCGATGAGATCAAACGCATCAATCCGACTATCCCGCAATGGCAGTATATTTACAGCAAAGCACAGTTTCCGGCGTTCGTGGCAGGGTTCGGAGCCGGCAAGACTGAAGCCGCTATCCTGCGCTGTATCTTTGGGCTGTTAGAGAACCCGAAATGTAACAGGGGATTCTACGAGCCTACCTACGATTTGATCCGCATGATCGCATGGCCTCGATTTGAGGCAACGCTGACAGAGCTTGGACTACCTTACAAGCTAACCAAGAGCCCACAGAACCAGATCGAGATTGAAGGCTACGGTACGATCTTCTTTCGATCGATGGATAACGCAACCAGAATCATCGGTTATGAGCACGCAGACGCTGACATTGACGAGCTAGACACTCTGAAACGTGACGATGCGGCATACGTCTGGCGTCAGATACTTTCTCGTAATCGTCAGCACAAACCGAATGGACAGCACAACACCATCGGAGTGACTACAACGCCTGAAGGCTTCCGGTTCGTTTACGAGACGTGGAAACGTGACCCAAAGAACGGCTACGAGATCATCCAAGCTCCAACCTACTCCAATCCGCATTTGCCAGAGGGATACGTCAAGTCGCTACAAGACGTCTATCCTGCTAACCTGCTAGATGCGTATCTGGAAGGCAGATTCGTGAACCTAATCTCAGGAACGGTCTACTCTAGCTATGACAGAACAGCGCACAATTCGCAGGAGACGATCAAGGAAGGGGAGCCGCTTTTCATCGGCTGTGACTTCAACGTCACCCAACAAGCCGCAACAGTCTACGTCCAACGAGAAGGCGGAGCCGTCTGGCACGCAGTCGACGAGCTAGTCAATATGTACGACACGCCGGATATGATCGAAATCATCAAAAGCCGATATCAAAACCACAAAATCTATGTTTATCCTGACGCTTCAGGCGGCGCGAGAAAGACTGTCAATGCGAGCCTTTCGGATATTGCGCTTTTACAGCAAGCAGGATTTACCGTCAGAGCTAAGAAATCCAATCCGATGATTCGCGATCGGGTCATGTCGACTAATGCCGCTTTCGAGGCCGGCAGGATCAGAGTCAACGCAGTTAAGTGTCCGACAGTAGCGTCCTGCTTAGAGCAACAGGTTTATCGTAATGGTGAGCCAGACAAGACTAGCGGTAACGATCACCAGAACGATGCCACTACCTATCCGATCGCCTACGAGATGCCGATCATCAAGCCGGTAGCCAATGTTGATTTCAATTTTGCGCTGTAACCTGTTAAAGCCTACAATACAAGCTATTACCATTAGTTGAGACCGAGACAATGCCGATAGACACTCAACATCCCGAATATCAGAAGTACGTTCCTGTCTGGACACGCACACGCGATGCTGTGAAAGGCGGTCGAGCGGTCAAGGAAAAGAAACACGAATACTTACCTGTTCCTGACAACTCATCAGGCGATGAGCGCAAAGGCACAGAGACAATCAGATACCGTCAATACATCAAACGAGCTGTATTCACTAACTTCACTGGCCGGACTAAGAACGCCCTAGTCGGTGCGGCATTTCGAAAGAACCCTAACTACGAGATTCCTGAAGGCGTCGAGTATCTGCTTGAAGATGCAACTGGTGACGGCCTTTCACTGATTCAGGTAGCAAAAGACGAGCTATCGAACCTGTTAGAAACTGGTCGCTCTGTATTGCTAGTCGATTACCCGCCAGCACCGGAAGGTCTGACGGTAGAGCAAGTTCAGATGCTAGACCTAAGAGCCGCTATCATCCCTTACACGGCTGAAGCAGTCATCAACTGGAAAACTGATACGATCGCCGGCAGAAAGATGCTGACTCTGTGCGTCCTAGCTGAAACCTATCTCGAACCAGAGGATGAGTTCGGTCACGAGAGCAAGACGCAATATCGAGTCCTGCGCCTCAGAGACGATGGCTACACCCAACAGCTATATCGAGATGATGTTGCAGTAAGCGATGAAATCTATCCTCGTAAGGCAGATGGATCGGTTTGGGACGAGATTCCACTAGCGTTTATTGGGGCTAAGAACAACGATTCAACTATCGATGAAGCTCCACTAGCCGATATTGCAGACGTCAACATGGCGCATTACCGCAACTCGGCCGATTACGAGGAATCCTGCTTCCTGACTGGTCAGCCATCACTATTCATCACACATAGCTTATCGCCAGAGCAGTTCAGAGAATACAATCCTCAAGGCATCAAGCTCGGCTCACGCGCAGGACACGTTCTAGGCGAAACAGGCGGAGCGAATCTGCTTCAGGCTGATCCGAATAACATGGTCGCAGAAGCGATGAAGGCGAAAGAAGCCGCCATGATTATGATCGGCGCAAGGATTATCACTGACAGAACAGGAAACGAGACAGCAGAAGGAGCTCGTATTCGCTTTGCATCTGAGAACTCTGTACTCGGCGATCTGGTCGGAAACCTAAGCCAAGGCTTAACCAAGGCGATTGAGTGGGTCTGTGAGTTCATGGGCGCACCAGCAGAAGATATCGAGTTCCAGATCAACGATGAGTTCTACGATAAGTCAGTCGATCCTCAGCTAATCATGTCCATGGTGACACTGCTTGATCGTTCTATCATCGCAGAGAAAGACATCTTTGACCGGCTGAAGTCTGCCGGAGTGATCGATCCTGAGCGCACATTGGAGGAAATCCAAGATGAGCGAGGCGTAGTGAATCCGCTGTTAGGAGCAGTCGATGCCTAAGAAAGACCCTAGACTTGAGCGTGTAGGCGTTATTGGCTACAACAAGCCAAAGCGCACTCCTAAGCATCCGACTAAATCTCATGTGGTCGTTGCCAAAGAAGGCGACAAGATCAAGACCATTCGATTCGGCGAGCAGGGCGCAAAGACGGCAGGGAAACCAAAGGCAGGCGAATCAGAAGCGATGAAGAAGAAACGAGCTTCATTCAAGGCTCGCCATGCTAAGAACATCGCTAAAGGCAAGATGTCTGCGGCTTATTGGGCTAACAAGGAGAAGTGGTGATGGCGAAACTAACTCCACAGCAGAAGGCTAGAGCTAAGGCGATGTCGAGAAGGAAAGGCGTCAAATATCCTAACGCTTGGTCTAATTTGGCTGTCGCTCGCGGCAAAAAGCCAAAGAAAAAGAAATGAATGGCGAAAGAAGATCTACTCGATAAGCTAACGCGCCACCAAATATTCGTTCAGCGTATCGGAGCGCGGGAAGCTAACAAAGCAAAAGGCCGCCTCAACAGCCTGATGGCTCGCGTTCGCGATGCACTGGATACTGACCTCACGATCGTTCAACGAGCTCGCTATCAGTCGATTCTCTATGATCTTCAGAACTACGCCAGAGAAACCTACACAGCAGTCGGAGCGGATTATGATGAGTTCGCAGGAGATTTCCTGAATTACGAGTCCGAGTTCAGTGCCAACGCTTTCGAGCAGGCGACAGGCATATCATTCGATCTACCGAATCCTGTGCAACTGCAATCAGCCTATCGCACCAATATCATGGATCTAGTTCCTACTCAGGCAGGACGATCTATTGGCGAGACAATCGCTCGATTCGGCATTCAGGCTCAGAATCAATTCAGTCAGGTTCTAAGGGATGGATTCGCACTGGGCATGACTAGCGGTCAGATGATCCGAAACGTCAGCGAGCATATCAGCCTGAAGCGTAATCAGGTTGAGACGCTGATCAGGACTAGCACCAATCATCTGGCAACTCAGGCCAGAAACGAGACGATGAAAGAGAACGAGGACGTTCTGGATGGCTACGAATGGGTTGCCACTCTGGATAGCAGGACATCTCTGATCTGCGCCAGTCGTGACGGTATTATCTATCCAGTATCAGACGATCCAGTGAAATCACCTAAGCCGCCGGCTCACTACGGCTGTCGATCTACGATCGTTCCTGCTGTAAAGCCTGAGTTCGATCTACTGGCGGATGAGGATGAGAGAAGGCCGTTTGTTGGACCGAATGGCAAGAAAGGCGTAATCGACGGAAAGATCACTTACGAGAAATGGCTACGCAAACAGCCGAAGGACTTCCAGATTCAGGTTCTCGGTCGAGCTCGGCAGGAACTATTCGCCAAGAACAAACTACCTCTATCTCGATTCATTGATCCTGAAGGTCGGACTCTAACGCTTCAAGAACTGAGAGAGCTAGACGTTCAGTTTAACGGCATGAAGCCTCAAGAGGTCGCACAGCAAACGATCGCGGCTCCTCCGGCTCCTGTGTTAAGCCTGAAGGGAGTTAAAGGCAATAAGATCGATCAAGCAGAACGAATCCTGAACGAAGGCCTCGATCCTCTGACTCTTAAAGTCGCTCAGAGATTGCAAAAGCCTAAATTTATCGACTCTAAGCCAGAGGGACAGGGAGCTTATTATAGTCGGCGAGATAAGTATCTCAGGACGAATATCAAGGCTGACGGTACAGATGTTCATGCAGTTACTGCACACGAATATGGACATCATATCGATGCCGAAATAGGTCAATTATTTAATATGTCGAAACCATGGTCGGAATCAGATCCTCGTTTTATAGAGGCGTTTAAGCTCGACAGGAAGGCACTCGGACTAGTCCCTACCAAGACAAGAAAGTCAGTGTCCTACAATCTGATGAAAGATTTATTTAAGATCAAGCAGGTGAATGGCAAGGGTCGCTGGGATTTTGACGAGACTCCGACGAAAGGAAACCTATGCGACATTCTTGATGGCATGACGGGCGGCATCTGTCGTGGTGATCTAGGTGGGTTCGGCCATGCAAAGAGTTACTGGGCTACCAAAGGCAACAAAGAGAGTGAATCCTTTGCGAATATGTTTTCTATCTATGGAACGCCAGATTGGAAAAATGTCGAGAAGATTTCACCGAATATGGCTAAACGATTTGTTCAGATTCTCGAGGAGATAGCGAAATGACGCTAGAAGAATTTATAGGTGATTTGAAAGAAACAGAAACGGAGTTAAAGGCTGAGTATACGAAGAAATTCGGTCTTGATCCGCCTGATCTAGATGAATTGGCTTTCTTAGGATCAAAAATCGATATCTTGAAGCAGGCAATAGATGAAAATACTGTGATTCAGGATATAATCATCCCTGATGGTGCTAAGATTTAGCACTCTATGTAGCAGGGCTACAACCATTGCAAACTAGAGGTGACGCATGGAATTTTTGAATGAAGTAGAACTTGATGAGACTGTTAAGGCACAGTTAGCAGAAAAGTTTAACCAGACACTTCAGAAGACTTTAGACGAGAAGCTCGCCGAAGAAGTCTCTGGACTGAAGGCTAAGAATGATGAGCTTCTAGCTGAAAAGAAGGCCGCACAGCGCGCCAAGGAGGAACTCGATGCCAAGGCAAGAGCTGAAAAAGAAGAAATTGCTAAAAAGCAAAATGACTTCCAACAACTCTACGAGTCGCAAAAAAATGAAGCCGACTCCTTACGGAAGAAAATCGAAGAAATGAATCATGCTGTGCAACGGCAGACAATCACTGGAGAAGCCGCTAAAATAGCTTCAGCATTGACAAAAGACGTTGCAAAGGCAAAACTTCTCGAAAAGGAGATTAGCCAGAGGCTATCCCTAGTCGAAAATGAAATCCGAGTAGTCGACGATTCAGGACAACTGACCGTTAGCACTCTGGATGACCTGACAGCACAGATCAGAGCGAATTACCCGTTCTTGATCGATGGCATTCAGGCTCAAGGCGGCGGAGCCGCACGTTCACAAGGCAGGGCTGACGTGGGCGGCAAAGAAATCAGCCGTAGTCAATTTGACGAGATGAATCAAGCTCAAAGAGCGCGTTTCTTTCGTGATGGCGGCAAAGTAATCAATGATTAAGTCACGTTAAGGAGCCCATCATGGCGAACGTATTAACTGATCTTGCGGCAGATATCTACAAAGCCGCCGATGTTGTAGGACGGGAGCTTGTAGGCTTCATTCCTGCTTCTACTATCAACGCGAACGGTTCAGAGCGAGCGGCAAAGGGTGACGTAGTTCGCGCCTCTTTCACACGCGAAGCAGCAGCCGTTGACGTATCAGAGTCTATGACTATTCCGGAAGGAACGGATCAGACTGTCGACAACAAGACGCTGACGATCAGCAATGCTCGCGCAGTTCAAATCCCTTACACTGGTGAAGATGTACTGCATCTGAACAACGGTATCGGGTTCGAGACTGTATACGGCGATCAGATCGCTCAAGCGATGCGTACTCTTACCAACGAAATGGAGCAGGACTTGTGGGAAGAAGCCTACACGAACTCCTCACGTGCGTTCGGTACAGCAGGTACAACTCCATTTGGCTCTAACTTCTCTGAAATCGCTGAAATCCGCCAGATTCTGGTTGATAACGGTATGCCACAGAACGATGGTCAAGTGTCATTGGTCTTGAACACGCTCGCAGGAACTAACTTGCGTCAGCTAGCTCAGTTACAGCAGGCTAACACTGCCGGCGGTACTGATCTTCTGCGTCAGGGCATCTTGCTTGACCTTCAAGGTCTTGGTATCCGCGAGTCGGCTCAAGTCGGCCTCCACACCAAGGGTACTGGTACTGGCTACTTGTTGAACGATGCTTCTTCAGCTATCGGCGACACAGTAATCGCAACTGATACTGGTTCAGGAACTATCCTTGCAGGTGACATCGTTACCTTCGCAGGTACTTCTGACAAGTATGTTGTCAACACAGCTCTTGCTGGCGGTTCATTCACTATCGGTGGAACTGGTCTGGTAGCGGCTGAGGCTGACAACGATGCAATCACTGTCGGCAACAACTACACAGCGAACATCGCATTCCATCGTCGTGCTTTGGAATTAGCGGTTCGTGCGCCAGCAGTGCCAGAAGGCGGAGACATGGCAGACGATGCTATGACAGTCCAAGATCCAGTTTCAGGATTGGTATTCGAAGTTCGTGTTTACAAGGGCTATCGTAAGACCATGATCGAGGTTGCGGCTTCTTGGGGTGTTAAGGCGTGGAAGTCTGACTTCATCGCTACACTGGTCGGCTAAGACCACAACGGGAGCTACGGCTCCCGTTTTTACTGAAGCCCATTCATCCAAGCTGGTTCGGGTGAGTGGGTTTCACTAAAGGAGATTCAAATGGCAGAGACTAAAACAACAGCGAAAAAGGCTCCGGCTAAGAAGGCTACGGCTAAGAAGGCCACAGGATTAGTTAAGATGGTGCATGAGGATGGACGCAAAGCAGACGTACATCCAAGCATGGTCGATGCATACCGTTCAGGCGGTTACAGAGAGGCTTAAATCATGGCACTTGTCGTTGAAGATGGTTCTGTCGTAGCGGGCGCGAACACTTACGTTACGCTTGCTGAGTTCAAGGCATGGGCAGATGACCGTGGCATTACCTACGGCACAGATGCGGCAGTGACACAGCAAATCTATCGTGCGATGGATTATTTCGAGCGTTTGCAGTTCATCGGCAATAAGGCTAACGAAAATCAGCCTTTGCAGTGGCCTCGCACAGAAGCCTTAATCGATGGCTACTACGCAGACGCCACAGAAATCCCTGCGCCGGTCAAGACGGCACTCTATGAGTCGATCGTTGTTGAGGCCGCAGGAAATAGTGAGCTAGAAGTCCAAGATCGTAAGACGATCCGCGAAAAGATCGGCGATATCGAGGTTCAGTACGCTGATAACAGCGAGAATCGAAAGATCACTCCTGCATTGCAGTATTCGCTGAATAAGATCGTACAGCCGGCCTTTCAGGTATTGCGCGTATGAGCTTCAACTACACCGGACTGAAAAGCTCTGCTACGGCCTTGCTAACTAAGTTCGGTCGTCAGTTAACATTTACTCGCACCACCAAAGGCGCGTATTCGGCCGCAACCGGCAAGACATCAGATACGACAGCTACATTCGACAAGTATTGTTGCGTATTCGATTATCTAGCCTCTGAGGTCAACGGCGGAACTATCCAGCAAGGTGATCGTCGTATTCTGTCAGAGGCGCATGAGTACGAATTAAACGACTCAGTGAGCCTCGATGGAAAAATCTATCGAGTTATCAGCATCTCAGAGAATAAGCCGGCAGGCACTCTGATGAGCGTAGATTTACAGGTGAGATCATGAGCGTTGAAGATGACTTGATCAGAACGTCGATCAATTTCGCAGGCTTCCATGAGAAGGTTATTCGCGGAACGCTTCTCAGTTTCACCAGTCGAGTCATCAAAGAGACGCCGGTAGATACGGGCAGACTGCGCGGAAACTGGCAGGCTAGCTTGAATGTCCCTGAAAACGCGCCAGTAGAAAGAGTTCAGGCATCGCCAGAAGGCATCGCCAACTCAGATGCAAACTCTGCACTCAGCAACCTGAAGATCGGGGATATCTTCTGGTTCACCAATAACTTGCCATATGCGAGACGCATTGAGGAAGGTTATTCGTTGCAAGCTCCTCAGGGTATGCTACGTCGAAACGTGGCCTTATTAGCGAGTAAGTTCCGATGAGCACCATATTCAACGATATACAGGCCGCTTTGGATACTCGATTGGTTTCTATGTCCGGCGGGTATGCGATCGCTTTCCCTAACATTCCATACGAGCCAGAGGCCGGCACAACATATCTGAGGCCTACATTCCTTCCGGCCGATACAAGTCAGGCCGCATTAGGCGATAACGGAAAGGATATAACAGTCGGCATATATCAGGTTGATGTATTCAATCCGGCTGGCTCTGGCAGGACGTCCATACCAGATACTATTGCGGATCACTTCAAGCGCGGCACTAATCTGGCTTATAATGGCATAACATTGCGGATACAGTCGGTTTCGATTCTATCTGCTACGATTGATGGCTCATGGCAGATCGTGCCGGTATCCATCAGCTTTTACACATATACTGACGCGAGGTAACGCAAAATGGCTATCGCAAACGGCGCACAACACTCACTGCATTACATCGCAGAGAGTACCTATGGAACCACTCCGGCAACTCCAACTTGGACACCATTGCCGCACACAGGCACAACTCTGGCAATGTCGAAAGACGGCATCGAGTCTGAAAAGCTGAGAGGCGATCGTCAGGTTGAAGATTTCCGCCATGGCAACAAGTCAATCGGTGGTGATGTAACATCAGAGATGGAATATGGCGCATTTGACGACATCCTTGAAGCCGTCATGTGTGGCACTTGGGCAACCAATGTTCTGAAGTCTGGTACAACTCGACGCTCGTTTACGCTAGAGCGTAAGTTTGCTGACTTGGATACTCCTGAGTTTCATCGATATACAGGCGTAGAGTTCAACACTCTTTCGCTTTCTATCTCGCCAAACGCGATGGTCGGAGCTACATTCTCGGTCGTAGGCAAGGATTTATCATTGGCAACAGCTGAAGTAGCCTCGTCAACCTATTCGGCGGATATCGGCAACACGCCATTCGATTCATTCACTGGCTCAATCACTGAAGGCGGTTCATCTATCGCGACAGTCACTAGCTTGGAGATCACAATCGAAAACGGACTAGAGCCATTATTCTCAGTCGGCGCAGACACAACTAATCGTCCATCGATCGGTAAGTCTCGCGTGACAGGAAGCCTGACTACATATTTCGACAGTAAGGCTCTATACGAGAAATTCATCAACGAGACTGCATCTGAAATCGTCTGTACTCTGACTGATACAGCAGGGAATGACATTCAGATCGACATCCCTAACGTGAAGTACAACTCAGGCCAGCCGGATGTATCTGGTGAAGGTGCTGTGACAATCGCGATGGATTTCGTTGCTCTGTACAGCTCTAGCGATGCTTCACAGCTTGTGATTACACGCACACCGGCATAAACGTAAAGGAACCAGCAAACAATGGATATCAACAAGCTACAAACAGTAGGTGACCATGAGGAAGGCGCAGAATGTAATATTCTGTCGCCTGTTGATGGAATGCCAACAGATGTCTACATCAAGATCAAAGGCTCTGACTCCAAATCGTGGAGAAAGGCCAAGAAAGATCAGATGACCAAGATCATCGAGGCTCGTCAAAAAGACAAGATGGATCATCTCGATTACGAAGGAATGGATGCAGAGGCATTAGCCAGTGTCACCATTTCATGGAGAGGTATTACCAAGGATGGTAAGCCTTACGAGTTCAGCAAGGAAAATGCACTCAAGCTATACCAAGAGTCACCAGCAGTTTCTAGTCAGCTTCTTGGGTTTATTGAGCAAAGAGAGAATTTTACCGACGACTGATTGACGAGTTCGTCACTTATGGTCGGTGGTGCTTCTGGATCAATGGTTATCCTGAAGGCTCAAAGATCAGTCGATACGAAACTCTAAAGCAAGTCGAGAAGGCCAGAGGCGTATTACCGCCTGATTTGCAAAACGCGCCAAAGCTATCTGAATATCACTCAGACGTTTGGCAGACATATATCTTGCTGAAAGAGTATACTTACAGCGAGATAGAAAGTTATATGCGGGTCACGGGCTTCATACTTCATCAATGGGAAATTGAGGCCATAATGACTCTGAGCAGATACAGGGATCAAGAACCGATATGGCCACTGAATATGCAACCCTAGTCTTTAAGGCCGACACCAAAGAGCTTGGTCAGGCCTACAATCAGCTGAAGAAACTCAACCAGCAAGGCAAGATCACAGACAAAACCCTGAAATCGTTTGAAACTCAAATGAAGGGTATTCGTGGTGCGGCAGGCGATGCTAGCAAGGGACTCCAGAATATGGGTCGCGGTGCTGGTCAGGCCGGTGTTCAGATTCAGCAATTCGTAGGACAGGTTCAGGCCGGCACAAATCCAATGCTGGCTTTCTCACAGCAAGCGGCTGACTTAGGTATCGTCTTAGGCGCACCAATGCTCGGGGTGATTGCCGCGCTCGGTGCTTCACTCGGAATGGTTCTTCTGCCACAGTTATTTAAAGGCAGTCGAGCATTAGAGGATTTCGATGAGGTAGCCAAAGAGCTCGATATATCTCTCAGGACTGACGCTCCAGCCTTGTATGCGGCTCGCCTGAAGGAGCTAGAGAAAGCAGAGCGAGAAGCTAGAGAGGAGATACAAGAAAGCGAGCTCGCTCTAATCAAGAAACAGAAATTCTTAGCGATGCAACAAGGCTTCTACGATGCCAATACTATCTCAGCGAAGCGATTGGCGTTCTTCACGAAGCAGTATAACCAAGAAGAAACAGAGCTACTTGTAACGCTCGATCAGCAGAGAATTGCTTTGAAGGAGGCGATGACTGCAACCAGAGATTTTGCCACTGCGAAAACAGAAGCAGAGATAGCGGCTGAAAATCAAGCTGAAGGAATACGCCAACTCGTATTAGATCTGACTCTGCAAGAGCAGAAGCTGAGGATGAATGAGGTTGCATTTGCAGTCTATGAAGCGCAGTTAAAAGGCGCAAATGCGGCAGTTTCAGAATTCATCAGAACTACGATGATGAGCATCGAGGCTCTAAAAGAGCAAGAGAAAGCTAGCCAAGCAGCTGACAGGTTCCTAGAGAAGCTCGAAAAGCAAGCCGGAACATTCAAACTATCAAGGTCTGAAGCTTTGCTTCTTGAGTCTGCAACTCACAGTTTAAGCATTGCAGAACAAGAGCGAGTAGCGATCCTGATTCAGCAGATAGCGGCAGAAGAACAGCGCACAGAGAAAATGAAGCAAGCGCAGGCCGCGCAGAAAGAATTAGTGCAGATGGGTCTACTTGATGCTGAACGCGATGAAATCGATTCTTTGATGAGGCGAGAGCAGAAGCTAGAGGAGTTCAGAGCGAAAGATCTGATATCTGAACGGCAATACCAAGAGGCTAAAAAAAATCTTGAGCAAGAGATGCAAAAACAAGCAACTGATCAGCTTGGTAAAGGGTTGAATGATCTTGCTCAATACAATAAAACAGCATTTAAGGCGGCGAAAGCATATAACATCGCGAACGCCATCATGAACACTTATACAGGGGCAACCAAGGCTCTTGCGGCTTATCCGCCACCATATAACTTTATTGCGGCGGCTGGTGTTGTTATGTCCGGTATGGCGCAAGTTCAATCGATCAGATCACAGCAATATCAAGGTCGAGCTCTCGGCGGTCAAGTTCGTTCTGGCGAATCGTATGTTGTTGGTGAGAGAGGTCCAGAAGTTTTGACCATGGGTTCTGGTGGACGCATTACGCCAAACGATAAGCTCGGAGGCCAGCAACAGGTCGTTAATAAGGTGGCGAACGTGAATTTCCAGATCACCACAGTAGACGCTCGCGGGTTCGACAGTCTGTTACAATCGCGTAGAGGCCAGATTATCAATATGGTCAATACAGCGATGAACGATAAAGGCAGGAGAGGCGTAGTCTAATGGCTGGCACATATCCAACCACACCAGAGTTTCAGGCAATCAATCTCGAATCACGCCACAACAACGTGATGTCTGAAACTGTCTCAGGCCGGATGCAAGTTCGCACGTTAGGCGGGCAGAGATGGTCGTTTACTGCAAAATATAATCCAATGACTCGCGAGGAGTTTCAGCCTGTCTTTGCGTTCGTGATGAGCCAGCAGGGTCGATTCGGCACGTTTACTATCGTACCGCCAGTGATCGGTGATGCTAGTGGTGACGTATCCGGTACGGCTTTGGTCAATGCGACAACAGCGGCAGGAGCTACATCTGTTGCGATGGACGGGATTACAGGCACGATCAAGGCTGGAGATTTCATTAAGTTCGCTAGTCATTCTAAAGTCTACATGGTCACGGCTGATCGGGCGGGTGCGGGAAGCGTATCTATCGAGCCTCCATTGGTATCCGGCGTCACCGACAACGAAGCAATTACATACGACAGTGTTCCATTCTTGATGCGCCTAGCTAACGATGTGCAGTCGTACAATCTTGCATCAAACGAATACTACGAATACGAACTGGATATGATTGAGGTGCTTTAATGCCACGCACCGTCAACGCATCAACACTGACTGCCCTACAAGCTGACTCGGTACGTCTTGCTCACTTGGTACGGATTGGATTCGATACAGAGCTTTTCCTGACCGATTACGGCCATCAGATCACCTATGACTCTAATGATTACTTAGCCGCATCACACTTTCTGAGCTTAGGCACATCACAAGAGACTCAGGATTTGCGTGTAGGATCGTTAAGTTTAAGCATTTCAGCAGTCGATCAGTCGTATGTCTCGATCTTCTTGAATCAGGAATATGTGAATCGTCGAGTTAGAATCTGGCTTGCTGTACTAGACAGCAGTGCGGCTATCGTCGGCGATCCGATCAAGACATTCGATGGCGAGATTGTCGGCTACTCGCTCCAGAACTCCGCAGATTCGGCAGTCATCAATATGGAGATGGCATCGCATTGGTCTGACTTTGAACGGAAGAATGGTAGATTCACCAATCAGAACAGCCAGCAATACTATTTCCCTAGCGACACTGGTATGCGCTTTGCGGCAGAGTCGATCAAAGACATCAAGTGGGGTAAAGCCTGATGGGTTGGTTCAGTAATTTCATCAAGAACCCTATCGGAACGGTCAAAGATACTGTCAGTGATGTCGTCGATACCGTTGTTGATGTAGTCGAGGACGTAGTTGATCTAGCCGTTGATATTGTTGGCGACATTATCTCTTGGGTCATCGATATTCCAGATGTACCGGATATAGATCAAGACGCTCAATCTGTACTGGTCAACAAGAACTCGAATATCGCTCAAATCCCTGTCGTTTACGGCACACGAAAGATGGGCGGAACTAGAGTATTCGTTGAAACGTCAGGGGCGGAAAACAAATATCTCTACATCTGTCTGGTGCTTTGTGAAGGTGAAATCGATTCGATTGGAGAGATTTACATCAACGATGAAGCTCTTACCGGCTCTGCTTACGCTCCATACGTCACAGTAGATAAGAAACTCGGTACGGATAGCCAGACTGCATCGACTGTCCTGACAGCCGCGCCATCATGGAGTTCTACGGATACTCTTTCTGGCATCGCTTATCTAGGTATACGGCTAGAGTTTAATCAGGATGTATTCAGCTCGATTCCGAATATCAACGCGATTGTTAATGGCAGGAAAATATACGATCCGCGCACAGCAACGACAGCTCTTTCATCGAATCCGGCACTCTGTCTCAGGGACTACCTGACAGACACTCGATACGGCAAAGGATTAGACACATCATTGATAGACGATACATCAATATCGTCTGCCGCAAATGCCTGTGATACTGATGTGACTAACTACGATGGCTCAGGCGAGACAGTGAAGCGATTCTCATGCAATGCAGTCATCAATACAGACAGAAAGATATTCGATAACGTCAAAATCCTGCTGACTGGTATGCAGGGGATGATGCCTTACCAGAACGGCACATACCGCCTTGTCATTGAGGACGACTATGACAGCACGTTCGATTTCGACACAGACAACATCATCTCAGGGTTCAAGATTCAAGGCTCGACTAAAGATCGGAAGTACAATAGGGTCACAGCTAAGTTCGTAAATCCTGATGCTAACTGGCAAGCAGACGCAGTGATCTGGCCTGAACCTGATTCATCGGACTACACCACATTCTTAACAGAGGACAACAACAAGCCTCTGGAGACTGAAATCGATCTGAACTGCACCACAAGCTATTATCAGGCTCGTAACATCGCTAAAACGCTTTGCCTAGCCTCGCGTAAGGCAGGACTGCAAATATCGTTTGTGGCGACTCCTGATGCGCTTAAATGCTCTGTCGGTGACATCGTGACGGTCACGCATCCAACTCCTGCATGGTCGAGCAAGGAATTTCGGATTGTCGCACTCAGCATCAACTACGATGCAACGGTCAATGTGAGCCTCGCTGAACACAATGCGACTGTCTATCCTTGGGTTTCCGATAAAGAAGAGCCAGCTTCATTTGCGTCAAATCTACCTGATCCATTAACGGTAGCGGCTCCTGTCCTGACAGTAACGGATGAGGTAAGGGTTCATAACGAGGAAGCTATCTCGTTCCTGATTGCCAATGTATCGAGTACGGATCAGTTTACAGAGCGATTCGAGGTTCAATCTCGGTTAGAAGGCGAGACAAACTTTGTCACGATGGGTCAGGCTGGCGGTGGTCAGTTTGAACAGGTAAACATCGAGGATGGTCGCGTTTACACAGTCAGAGCTAGAGCGATCAACTCATTAGGCGTTCGCTCTGCATGGACATCAATAGATCATCAGGTAGTCGGTAAGACAGCTCCGCCATCAGATGTGACTGGATTGACCGGAAACTTAATCGGAAACCAGTATTTCCTAAGCTGGAACGCCGTACCTGATGCTGACTTATCGCATTACCGTGTACGGTTTGCGGCAGAAGATGCCTCGCCTACCTATCAGAATGCAAACCCATTGGTTGATAAAGTATCCCGTCCTGCTACTTCTGTGTTCGTTCCTGCGCGGAATGGAACGTATTTCGTTAAGGCAATCGATAAGCTAGGTCTGGCATCTGAGAATCCGGCCACTGTGGTACTTAGTTCAAACATCGATGAATTGGATAACTTCACTGGAATTCAGACTATCAATGAGCATCCTGACTTCAACGGCACGTTCGATGATGTAGTCGAAAACGATGCAGAAGATCGTTTGGTACTGGATACCTCGATCCTTTTTGATGCAGTTACAGGAGACTTTGATGACGCTCTTGGCCTGTTTGATGCGGGTTCAGGTAACGTCGATGCGGAAGGATTCTACTATTTCGGAAACGATGTAGACCTCGGTGCAACCTATCTCGTCAGAGCGACAGCAATCGTCAAATCTGTACGGGTAGACTATGTAAACCTGTTCGATTCATCTGAAGGCTTATTCGATGATCGTCAGGGTACATTCGATGGTGACGTAAACGCATTCGATGACGTAGGTGTAGAGGTACAGGCTCGATTCACCACGGATGATCCTGCTGGCACTCCTACATGGTCTGATTGGCAGACGTTCCAAGTCTCAGACTTCAAGGCGAGAGGATTAGAGTTCAGATGCCGGATGACTACGACAGACGATCAGGCAACTCCAGCAGTCTCATTCTTATCGGTTCAATTAGATATGGGCGACAGGACAGAATCAGGCGATGATGTGGTATCTGGAGCTGGCGCAAAGGTCATCACATTCAATAAGGCATTCCAAGCAACTCCTGCTATCGGCATTGGCGCACAGGATTTACAGACAGGTGATTACTACACACTGTCGTCAAAAAGCCGTACAGGGTTTACAATTACATTCTATAACAGCAGTGATACTGCTATTAGCCGCACGTTTGACTATGTGGCGAAAGGATACGGACGCGAGGTAACGTAATGAGCCAAAATGATTTCACCATAGCCAATCAGGGCTTTCCGGCATTTCGGGCAGACCTAAACTCTGCTTTACAAGCGTTAGCCTCGCTCAGTGCAGGAGCGACAGAGCCTAGCACTACCTTTGCTTATCAACTCTGGTACGACAGCACTACCGACATCCTGAAGGTTCGTAATGCGGATAATGACGCATGGATCAACCTGTTCAACTTTGACCAAGCGACAGACACAGTATCGGTCGAAGGTACTGATCTAGTAGACGACACCACTCCTCAGTTAGGCGGTGATCTGGCATCTAACGGAAACGATATTCTGTTTGCTGACAACGACAAAGCCATCTTTGGTACGGGGTCGGATTTACAGATTTATCACGATGGCACTAACAGCCAGATTAGAGATTTAGGTACTGGTGACTTATATATTCAAGCAAGTGCGGCTGTCAGCTTCACAAATACTAATGCATCTGAAACCTATGCTGTTTTGAATGAAAATGGTGCAGTATCCCTTTACTACGACAACTCCGCCAAATTCGCCACAGCATCAGCAGGAGTCGCTGTCACTGGACGAGCAACTGGTACGCTGACCACAGACAACGATCTGTCATTCGACATGAACGCATCTAACTACTTCAAATGCACACCAACAGGCACAGGTACGCTGACGTTCACGAACATTACAGCCGGACAGTCTGGCAATATCTGGCTAGACAACTCTGGCGGCCACACTATCTCAGCCGCCGCTACCACATACATTGCCAGTGCAGACCTCACTACCATCTCAACAGCAGGTGTTTACTTCCTGTCGTACTACTCTGATGGTACGAACGTGATGGTCAGTGCGAC
>Ga0208644_1000354_pt1 | contig 37240 bp, 45 predicted proteins | sample VirMetDEL_Nov_18_FD_184517 | JGI IMG/M metagenome (GOLD analysis project Ga0208644, IMG submission 184517) | Aqueous microbial communities from the Delaware River and Bay under freshwater to marine salinity gradient to study organic matter... | ecosystem: Environmental > Aquatic > Marine >...
CACACTGCGCATAATCAGCAATCACGCACATGCGCCCGGCGCTAACTCATTGATTGTTAAGCATTGGTGCAGCGCATGAGTATATAATAACCATTATGTCAAATAGCGCCGGAATGCGGTAATCGGTTTAGAATCAGGAACTTGCCCGTTTTCTGCCAGGCCTGGGTTGCGAATTTTTCAGAGGGGGGCGTATGGGGTGGGTAGGGGCCAAATCCGTGGCGCGAGCACCGGTGCGGGGTTGTAGAAGCCGACCCTGCGCAAAATTTTATGAAAAATTCTGTGCCATAATTAATTATTAATTATTTTCTGGCGATACGTTACGGTACGGTTTCGTTACGGTTTGCCAGTGTTACGGTGATTACGCTTTCCCTAGTGAAACAGGGAAGCGTAATCCAACGGAGAACAGATGCGCGGTAACGTCGAGCAGGAATCCGAGATACTGGCGCAGGTGCTGGCGCTGCGGGATGATCCGGTTGGCTTCGTCAGCTATGCCTATCCGTGGGGCCGCAAGGGCACGCCGTTTGAGAAGTTCACCGGACCACGCCGCTGGCAGATGGATGACTTCAAGCGGATTGCCGAACACACCCAGGAGCAGGCGTTCCGGCACGAAAACGGCCTGCCACTGAAAGTCTGGAAGGAAGCCCGGTCATCCGGCCGCGGTCCCGGCAAGTCCGCCAAGTTCGGCATGATCGCCCACTGGCACATGAGCACCCGCATTGGCTCCACAACGATCGTCACCGCCAACACGGAAGGTCAGTTGCGCAGCCGCACGTTTCCGGAGTACGCCGTGTGGTTCGGTGCCGCCATCAACGCCCACTGGTTCGCGCTGGAAACCATGCGCATCGTGCCGGCCCCATGGCTCATCGAGATCGTCAAGAAGCTGCCCGAGGATGGCGGTTTGGGTGTGGACCCGAAGTATTGGTTCTGCGCTGGCCAAACCTGGTCCGAGGACAACCCCAACGCCTTCGCTGGCGTTCACAACCCGTATGGCCTGCTGCTGCAATTCGACGAAGCCGCCGGTATCCCCAGCAAAATCTGGGAAGTGTCCGAGGGCTTTTTCACCGAGCAGAACCCCTACCGCTACTGGATGGCCGCTTCGCAGATGCGTGGTCGCTCTGGCCGGTTCTTCGAACTGTTCAACGACGAGCAGATGGGTGACGGCTGGGACTTGCGCACCCTGTCCACCCGGGGCATGGAAGGCGTTGACCAAGGTGTGGTGGAAGACCAGATCAAACGCTATGGCATCGACTCCGACTTCGTGCGGGTGGAGATCATGGGTCTGCCGCCGCAGACGTCCGAAGACCAGTTCATCCCGTGGGACGCGGTTCGTGCAGCGCAGCAGAACTCACTGGCGCAGGATTACGGCGAACCGTTGATCCTTGGCGTCGACCCAGCACCCCGGGGAAAAACCTCATGGCGGTTCCGGCAGGGACGTAACGCCCGGGACTGTTGCGGAACTGCAACAAAGGGCGCATGGCACGCGCAGGACAACGTGCAGATCGCCGCCGAGATCGTCAAGCTGGACATGAAGTACAACCCGGACGCTATCTGCATCGACTTCGGTATGGGCACGGGTGTCATCGATATCCTGAAGCGAAACACCCGGATCCGACACAAGCTGCATGAAGTCAAGTTCGGTTCCTCGCCCCACATCAAGGATGGCGAGTTCGCCACCCACGCCGCCGAACTGTGGGGCGCCATGCGGGACTGGCTGCCCGGCGGCATGATCGAAAAGGACGGCGGGGAGAAGGGTTCGCTGTCTCACCAGCTGACCGACCGGGGCTGGAAGTGGAGCGGGCGGGAGGAAAACAAAAAGATTCTGGAAACCAAAGAAGACCTGCAAAGTCGTGGGGTTAAGTCGCCTGACGACGCCGACGCCCTGGCCTGCACATTTGAAGTCAATCCGCCGCGGCGTGATGATCGGCGCGCTTCCGGTGCGCGGGTGGTCGAAGGGGTGTCCAGCTGGATGGGGGAAGCATGATATGATGGAAGCACAGGAGATCACGTAATGAGCGGCATCCTTGGCAAACCTTCCATGCCCGCACCACAGCCGGTGCCGGCGAACCCCGTGGCCGATCCGGCAGCGGAGCAGCAGCGACTGGCCGCCGAACGGGCAGCATTGGCCGAGCGCAAGGGCGCAGGCCGTGCAGGCACGATCGCCGCTGGCGGTGAACTGGCCACGACCATGCAAGCCGAGCGCGGGCTGATGCGCCGGCGCGCGTCTGCGGAGATGCTGGGTTGAGCGAAAAGACGCAGTTCCACATCCAGAAACTCGGCCAGTTGCGCGCCGATCGCTCTGGGTTTGATACTCAATGGGAAGAAGCCGCGTCGCTGATTATCCCAGCGCACCGCAATTCCTTTCAGGGCCGCGGGTCTGACAACGCCTTCGGCGCACAGGGCCAGAAGAAAACCGAACTGCAGTATGACTCGTCTGTTGGCGTGGCCGCTCAGCGATTCTCCAGCGTCATCGAATCACTGGCAACCCCACAGGCATCCGTGTGGCACCGGTTAGTGCCCGCTGACAAGATGCTGAAGCGCAACCGCGCCGTGCGCCTGTTCTTCGACGAACTGAACGAAATCCTGTTCAGCCACCGCTATCGCCCCATGGCCAACTTCGTGGGCAACAGCCAGCAGACGTACATGGGGCTGGGCACCTATGGCAACGGCGCGCTGTACGTGGACAAGCCGGAAGACGGCAGTCGGGGCTTGCGCTACCGGAACTTCCACTTGGGCGAAGTCTACTTCGTCGAGAACCACGCCGGCATCGTCGACACGTTCTACCGTTCGTGGTACATGACCGCGCGCCAGATCGCACAGCAGTTCGACAAGCCCGGCGACAAACTGCCGGAGGCCGTGACCGAGGCTATCAAAAACCCGCAGCAGGCCGAAAAGAAGTTTGAAGTGCTGCACTGCGTCTATCCGCGCAATGACTTTGACCCGCGCCGGGTTGACCCGAAAGGGCTGCGGTACGCATCGCTTTACATCTTCGTCCAGAACCAAGAGGAAATCCGGGAGTCCGGCTACAACAGCTTCCCGCTGCCGGTGGCGCGCTACACGCAGGTATCCGGTGAGATTTACGGCCGCGGTCCGGCGCAGTGGGTGCTGCCGGCCATCAAGGTGCTGAACGAACAGAAGAAGACCGTGCTGAAGCAGGGCCACCGCGTGGTGGATCCGGTTTTGCTGGCGCACGACGACGGCAACCTTGGCTCCTTCAGTCTCAAGCCCGGCGCACTGAACCCGGGCGGCCTGAACAAAGACGGCAAGCGCATGGTGGACGTGCTGCCGACCGGCAACATCGCCGTTGGCGACAAGATGATGCAGATGGAGAAGGACGTCATCAATGACGCCTTCCTGATCACGCTGTTCCAGATTCTGATCGACACGCCGCAGATGACGGCGACCGAAGTGCTGGAGCGGGCGCGGGAGAAGGGGATGCTGATTGCCCCGACCGCTGGCCGCCTGCAAGCCGAGTTCCTTGGCCGCATGATCGAACGCGAACTTGATCTTCTGTTCCAGCAAGGGCTGGTGCCGGAGATGCCTTCCATCCTGCGCAACACCGAGGCGGCGGAATATTTCGTTGAATATGATAGCCCGATGTCGCGGATGCAGCGGTCGGAGAAAGCCGCCGGTTTCATGCGGGCGTTGGACGTGGCAGCGAACTACGCGAAGAACACTGGCGATCTGTCGCCATTGGATTGGCTGAACTTTGACACCGCCATGCCAGAGATTCTGGACATTCAAGGCGCACCGACCGCATGGACGCGCTCACTACAAGACGTCGAAGCATTGCGCGCAGGCCGTGCGCAACAGGCGCAGACGCAGCAGATGATTGAAGCCGCCCCCGCCGTCGCCGGCCTGATGAAGTCAGCACCCGCTGCTTGATAAAACTTAACCTTGGATGCGGCAGCAAGAAGCTGCCCGGCTTCGTCAACGTCGACGCCCAGCCAATGGAAGACCCGGACGTGGTTGTCCGGCTGGACGTTGACCGCTGGCCGTGGGATGACAACTCCGTCGAAGCTGTCGAGGCGTCGCACGTTATCGAACACATCGCACCGGTCGAGCCGTTCTTCCACTTCATGCGGGAACTGCACCGCGTATGTGTGGATGGCGCCCGCGTCCACATCACACTGCCGCACCCGAGCCACGATATTTTCCTGCAAGACCCGACCCACCAGCACGCCATCCTGCCCGGCACGCTGGCGATGTTTTCCAAGAAGTACGCCGAGATGCTGGCCAAGCACGGGCACCAGTTGACACCGTTCTGGAAATACTTTAATATAGACTTTGATATGGGGCCGGTGCGGTACACGTTTGACCCGGCCGTGGACGGCAGCGACCCGGACTTGGAGTACAAAGCCCGGCATTGCCGCAACATCATCAAGGAGTGGGAAACAACCATGGTCGTATGCAAGTCCTGACCGATTGGTGGGAGCAGGTGCGGCGGGTGTTGATGCGCCGCCGCCACGCTTACAACGTCACGTTCCGTTCGCCGCTGGGCGAAGAAGTGCTGCGCGATCTGGCGCGGTTCTGCCGTGCGCATGAGTCCACGTTCCATCCGGACGACCGCGCCCACGCGATGGCCGAAGGCAGGAGGGAGGTGTGGCTGAGAGTGCAAAACCATCTGAACCTGACGCCTGATGAACTGTGGCAACTTTACTCTGGACGACCGAGCGGAGACACGAATGTATCGTGACGGCAAAATGATTGGGGATGGGCTGCCAATCAATATGGTTTTGAATCATGGCGCGCTGGGTGACGTCATCTGTTCGCTGCCGGCGATCATTGCCGGGCGCAAGGCTGATCCGTTTTCCATCATCCGCGTGTGGGGGCCGTCTTGGCAGCATGAGTTGCTTGACCACCTGCTGAAACCCTACGGTGAGTTTGAAATCCGTAACTTCGAGGATTTCCCCAAGACCAAGGCCGAGCGGGCAGAACGTAACCTTGGCCACACGGCGCTGAACCAGATGCCGTTCAACACGCACACGCGCAACCGTGTTCATATGGTTGACTACGCCTTTGGCTGCCTGCTGGATTCCAGACCGGAGAACATGCTTGAGCGCAGTTACCCGACAAAGGCGCCGCTGGGGCCGCGCCGGTTTGACGAGCCGTACGTTGTCTTCCCGGTTGGCAGTACGTCCGAGAACAAACTGTTCCGCGCCAGCGTGATGGCGCCGGTGATTGACTGGGTGGACTCGCAGGGTTACGTGCCGGTATTGGTAGGCACCAAGACTAGTCACACCAAGGCTGACGCCGGTGGCGTCCTGACACCGATCACGATCATTGACGAAGTGGACAAATTACCGGACATTACACGCAGTAAATGTGTGGATTTACGAGAGGCAACAACGCTGCTGGAACTACGAGACATTTTGGGTGGCGCCGAAGCAGTCGTTGGTGTCGATGGTGGCACGCTGCACCTGGCAGGGACGACCGACGTCAACATCATCTACGCCATGGGGGCGACGATTCCACAACACCGGTTCATCGCCCGCAACGGCGACCCCAGCCACAAGATTCGGTATGTGGGACCGAGAGACACCTCCTGTGGGGGTTGTCAATCGAATTGGCGCATGAGTAGGCAAGACTTCCGTTTTTGCGCATACGGCGACAATCTTTGTATGAGTAATTTGCACCCGGATGATTTTGTTGCGGGGTTACAGGAACTTGGATTGTGAAGACTTGCAAAAAGCATCCAACAGCCCCTCGCTACGAAAATGGCCGATGTAAAATCTGCGTTAAAGAAGCAAACTCAAAATGGGAAGCAGCGAATCCAGAAAAACGGCGGGAAATACATAGACGTTGGGTTAAGTTGAATCCAGAAAAGATTAGGGTGAAGAAAAACAGGTACAGCGCCAAATGGCGAGCAGCTAATCCTGAAGAAGCAAAACGTCGATCACGGCGACGCTCGTACGTGGCCGCCGGAATGGATCCAGCAAAAGCCGCCGCTATTTTGGCGGCACACAACGGTAAGTGTGATTGCTGCGGCGCAGACAAGTCCGGCGGACAGGGTTGGCAAGTTGACCACGACCACGCAAGCGGCGCTATCCGTGGGGTTCTTTGCTTTTACTGCAACACCGCAATAGGCAAGTTGGGCGACAATCTTGAAGGCGTGATGAACGCCGTCCGTTATCTTGAAAAAGGAGCAGTAAAATGACCGACACCACTGCAGCAACTACGACCGCCACAACCACCACCACCACTGCCGCCGACACCACGGCCGCAACGACGACCACGGCCCCGTGGCACGGCATCACCGACACCGACGCCGCGGCCTACGTCGCCAACAAAGGCTGGCAAAGCCCGCAAGACGTTATCAAGTCTTACCAGGGAGTCGAGAAACTGATCGGGCGTGACCCATCCACGCTGATTCCGATTCCGCGATTGGATGACCCGGAAGGTGTGAAGTCCGTCTTCCAGAAGCTGGGCCTGCCCGAGTCGCCGGACAAGTATGACATGAGCGTCGGCCTGCCGAAGGGTGCAAAGCCGGACGAAGGTTTTGCCAAGACGATGCAAGGCTTGCTCCACAAGGCGAACGTCACCGACGGGCAGGCCAAGACGCTGGTGGCTGAATGGAACGCCCTGCAAACTGCCCAGCGGGAGCAGGCAGCCACGGATTACGAGCTGAACGTCCAGGCGGACAAGCAAGCCCTGCTGGACGAATGGAAGGGCGGGCACGACCGGATGATGAATCGGGCTAAGACCGCAGCGACCAGTCTGGGCTTCACCACGGAACTGATCGACGCCATCGAAAAGCAGGTCGGCTACGCGGCGACCTACAAGATGTTTGCGGAGATCGGCGGCAAGCTGGGCGAAGACACGCTGGTGACGCCAAACAAGAACACCGAGTTCGCCGCAACCCTGACGCCGGAAGAAGCCAAGGCCCAACTGGCGACAGCGCGCAGTGACCCTAACCATATCGCCGCGTTGAAGGACAAGAGCCACCCGGGTCACAAGCTGGCGCAGGAAAAGGAAAATCGTCTTTTTGCCATTATGTACCCCGGCGGTAAATGATGGACGAACGCGAAATCAAACTGCGCTGCATCGAAGCCGCCGCCAAAACCCCCACGGTCCACCTGAAAGGGCAGGCCGAGGGGGTAGTGGAAATCGCAAGTGCTTGGTTTAATTGGATTATTTCTTCACCGAAAGGGGAAGCTGGCAAAACCTTGGGATTGCCGGGGAAAAAGTAGCCCGCAGTGTGATACACTTGTTGTATGGAGGTCTGCGCGGACAAGGTGAAAGCCCCCGCAATGCAGAAGTCCGAATGGCCCCCGAAATTTGGGACAAGCCGGCTGCCCAGCCAGATAGGGCAAACCCAGTTTGTTTTAAACCTTAATTTCGGAGAGTACCATGCCTGATTCCATAACAGTGGCTAGCGTCCAACAATATCGTTCCAATGTTGAGATGCTGCTGCAACAAACCGATTCCCGCCTGGCCGGTGCCGTTACCGTCGGCAGTTACGTTGGCAAAGCCGCCAGCACTGTTGAACAGTTCGGTTCCGCCACGGCCGTCCAGCGCACCAGCCGTCACGCTGACACCCCGCTGCTGGATCTCTCGCAAGACAAGCGTTGGGTCTTCCCGACCGACTACGAATGGGCCTCGCTGATCGACAAGCAAGATCAACTGCGCGCCATCGTTGAACTGACCAGCCCGTACGCCATGGCAGGTGCTGCCGCAATGAACCGCGTCAAGGATGACATCATCCTGGCCGCGATCTTCGGCACCAACTACACCGGCGAAAACGGCACGACCGCTGAAACCTTCGGCACTGTCGGCTCCGGCACCTACGATGTGGGCGTCAACGTCGGCGGCACCGCTTCGGCGCTGAACGTGGCCAAGCTGCAATCGGGCATCCAGAAGCTGATGCTGGCGAACAAGGGCGAACTGAACGAGTCCGTCTACGGCGCCATCTCCAGTTATGAGCATGACTCGCTGCTGAAGGAAATGCAAGTCGTCAACAAGGACTACGGCAACAGCGCAGTTCTGGTCGATGGCAAGGTCAAGCGTTTCATGGGCGTGGACTTCATCATCACCGAGCGCCTGACGGTTACGTCCGGCAACCGCTTGATCCCGCTGTGGCTCAAGTCTGGTATGCACCTCGGCATGTGGGACGAAGTTCGGGCTGAGATTGGCCCGCGCGCGGACAAGGGTTACGCAACCCAAGTCTACCTCGCCATGACCCTCGGCGCAACCCGCACGCAGCTGGGCAAGCAAATTCGCATCTCGTGCGACGACCAGATCTAAGGAGAAGCTGACATGGCACTCGTATCAAGTTCGCAAGTCGTTACCGATCAGTCGGCAATCCCGGCGGTCAAGACCAATCAGCTGGAAAAGGGCGGCATCAAGCGCACGGCGCAAGGCTACCTGGCCGCAGCATCGTTCACCGGCGGCACTGCTGGTCAGTGGTACACGTTTGTTCGCCTCCCGGCGCGCGCCCGTGTTACCGGTATTTTCCTGACCGGTGCGACGACCACCAGCGGCGCTGTGAAGTGCGGCCTGTATCGTCCCGATGGCATCGCCATTGACGACGACGTGTTTGCCACGCTTTACAACATGGCAGCCGAAAAGGATCGCACCCAGATCGACACGGTGCAAACCGCGCTGGAGCGTTCGCAAGACCTGGCCACGGCTTACGCCACGGCTATCGGCACTGCCGGTGCGACGGCCGATGTTGAGTTCGACATCGCCATCACGGTGGTCACGGCGCTGGGCGCAGGCATTGCGCACCTGCTGGAAGTCGACTACGTTCTGCCGGAATAACGGCAACTGACCTCGGGGGCTTCGGCCCTCGGGGTTCCTTTTTCGGGAGAAGCACATGGCAGTAGCCTCTGTTCAAGTCACGGTCACTGACGGCCCGCAAGTCAATGGCGACGACGTGACGTTCGACACCACCGGCGGCACGCTGGACAACTCCAGTGTTTGCCAGTTCAACTGGGATGACGCAGTGTTTGTCGGCATCGAAGGCAAGCAGCGCCTGTTGTCGCATCTGAAAATCATTCACGACCGTATTTCAACCGCCAAGCTGTGGCCCATCACGGCTGCGTCGTAAGGAGCCAACATGGCTGATGCAGTCACCTCCCGTACCGTCACCGAATCGCCGGAACGGATCACGGTTCACCTGACGAACATCTCGGACGCCACCGGCGAGAGCGCGGTTGTCAAGGTTGACATTTCGACCCTGACGGCAGAAGACGGCGGCGTTCCGGCGTCTTTGGACATCGAAGAAGTCCGCTGGAATATCCAAGGCTTCACGTCAGTGCGTATCCTGTGGGGCACTACTTCCGCAGTGGTCGCCCTGGCGCTGAGTGGTTCTGGTTACGACGACTTCCGCGGCGATTCTTTTGCCTACGCAAAACGCGGCCTGTCCGACCCCCGCACTGCCACTGGCGAACGGGACATTCTGCTGACGACCGCAGGTGCCGTTTCCGGCGCAACGTACGACATCACCCTCCGGCTTCGCAAGAGTCCGGATTAAACCATGGATCTCCGTCGGAGACTCATGGCGAACAACGTCGGGAGCGCGCTGTCTACGCTCCTTACGTCTGGCCAAACTTTCTACGCGCCGTTTGCCGACAAGGGCAGCGGCGAAGTGTCGCTGATTGCCAGCGGCGCCGGCGCGTCACAAGCGGCCACGTTCACCAGAGCTACGACAGCGACCACGGTTAATTCTGCTGGATTGATTGTCTCAGTAGCGAGTGGAACGCCGAGAAGTTACTACGACCCGACCACCTTGCAGTATTTAGGTTATCTGGCAGAGGGGGCGAGGACGAATCTGTGTTTGCAGTCTGCTGATTTAGCTACATCATGGACCCCTGTTAGGGCTTCTGTTGGAGTGAATCAGGTTGCTTCCCCTGACGGTTCTGTAAACGCAGACAAGTTAATTGAAGATTCAACGGCTGCAAATAGCCACTACATTCAAGCTGCCAGCATTTCAATAGCAAACACCACGGCCTACACATTTTCGGCGTTTGTTAAGCCTGCTGGAAGGTCTTTTATCGCTGTTCAAGGTGATATTTCTGGCGGGTTTTTAGGTGGCGCGTCTGGATTTTCATTATCCGGCGCTGGTTCTGTTGTCGGGCTTGGTGCCGGTGTGAGTTCGGCAACGATTGTTTCATACCCTAACGGCTGGTATCGAATAACCGTAACGGCAACATCAAGTGGAATAACAGCATCTCCTGGCGTTGCCTTAAGAACATCGTCTGGGACTGCTATTGAGTCTTACAACGGCGACGGAACAAGCGGAGTTTACCTTTGGGGCGCTCAACTAGAAGCCGGTGCTTTCGCCTCTAGCTACATCCCCACTACCACAGCATCGGTTACGAGAAACGCTGATGTTTTGACTTATCCGTTTAGTGGTAATGCAGACGCTACGGTTGGAACGGCGTATGCCGAGGTTTCTACTCTTTGGACGACTCTCGGAACGGCGCAGTCGATTATTGATTTTGCAGACCGAAGCGCACTGGTTGTTGATAACGCAGCGTCGACGACGATTCGCATTTCAGACGGAACTAATGCCGCACTTAAAACCGGCCTCACCAGTATGGTGACTGGCATTAGAAAGCGTGCGTCGTCTTGGGGCGGTGCTGGGCTGCTTGTTACCGGAGATGGTGCATCACCGGCTACAGCAACTTTTGACGGAAACATGGGAAGCACGGCAATAGGCATTGGCATAAATGGTTCTGGTTCTGCCCGTCCGTGGTTCGGCACCATCTGTAATGTTCGTATTTATCAAACTCAATTATCTAGCGCACAACTTCAGGCGGTGACAGCATAACATGGCTATCTCAAACGTCGCCATTGCGAACCGTGCCCTGCAAAAGTTGGGTGCGAAACGCATCTCCAGTTTGGACCAGGACACGCCGAACGCGCGCAGCATGAACGCGGCGTTTGAACGGGTGCGGGACGCAGAACTGCGCCGCTACGACTGGTCATTCGCCATCAAACGTGACTCAATCGCCGCCGATGGCGACGATCCGGTGTGGGGTGACTACAATCGTTACAGTCTGCCCGACGACTTTATCCGCCTGCTGCGGGATGACGAGTCGGGCGCGGCAGTCGATTGGAAAATCGAAGGCATCTACATTCTCAGCAAAGACGCCGCCCCGCTGGAAATCAAATACATCGCCCGCATCGAAGATCCGAACTACTACGACCCGCTGTTCGTGGAAGCCTTCGCTGGCCGCCTGGCGCTGGAGTGCGCCAAGGAAATCACGGACAGCACTTCGGACAAGGAAAGTGTTAAAGACGACTACAAGGCTGACATCGCAGAAGCCCGCCGCGTAGGGGCGATTGAGAAAGCCGCACAGGAGTTCCCGGAAGACCCGTGGCTGGCAGCCAGGTACTGACATGTCCCGTGCCAGCCTGATCCAGAATACCTGTAACGCGGGCGAACTCAGCCCTCTTTTGCTTGGCCGGCAGGACATCGCCAAGTACAAGAACGGGTTGCAGGTCTGCAAGAACGCCATCCCGTTGACGCAGGGCGCGTGGACCCGCCGCCCCGGCACTGTCTACCAACAGCAAGCGCGGCACCACGACAAAGCGTGCCGGCTGTTCCCATTCCAGTTTTCCGTCACCCAAACCTATGTGCTGGAGTTTGGCGAGAACTATATCCGGTTCTTCACCAACAACGCGCCACTGACGCTGACTGCACAGAACATCACCAATATCACGCAAGCGAACCCAGCTGTCCTGACCTACAACGGCAGCGACACTTACGCCAATGGCGACCGCGTGTACGTCACCGGCGTGGTGGGTATGACGCAGGTGAACAACCGGGAGTTCGTTGTCACCAACGTCAACACCGGTGTCAACACATTTGAACTCTACAACAGCGACGGCACGGCCGTTAACAGCACGGGCTACGGTGCGTGGTCGTCCGGCGGCACGGTGGCGGAAATCTATCAGGTCACGACTACCTACGCCGAAGCCGATCTGGCAGACATCCGGATTGTGCAGTCTGCCGATACACTCTACATTCTGCATCCTGACTTCCCGCCGGCCACCCTGACCCGCGTGTCCGCCACGTCATGGACGCTAGCAGACATTACGTTTCTGGACGGCCCGTACGAGGCCACGAACACCACCGCCACGACCCTGACGCCCTCGGCCGCAACCGGTTCCGGCGTGACTCTGACCGCCAGCGCAACCACCGGCATCAACGGCGGCGCAGGCTTCGCCACGACCGACGTGGGCCGCTTCATTCGCATCCGGGAAGGTAGCGTCTGGGGCTACGTCCTGATCACGGGCTGGACCAGCACCACGGTGGTGACTGTCACTGTCGTCAACACCCTGACCGACACCAGCGCCAAAGCGACTTGGCGGATGGGCCTGTGGTCGGACACCACGGGCTACCCGACCTGCGCCACGTTCCATGAAGACCGGCTGTTCTTCGCCGGTGCTGCCACATCCCCACAGCGCATCGACGGCTCCAAGACCGGGCTGTACACAAATTTCGCCCCGTCCGGCACCGACGGCACGGTGGCCGACGACAACGCTGTGTCGTTCACCCTGAACGCGGACGACGTGAACGCCGTCAAGTGGTTGGCGACCAACGAGAAGGGCTTGCTGGTCGGCACCACCCGCGGCGAATGGCAGGTGAAACCGTCGGCCCTGAACGAAGCCATCACGCCGACCAACATCACCGGCAAGCCGTCTACCCGCCACGGCAGTGCGGATGTGGCGCCGGTAACGGCTGGTAATGCCGTGCTGTTTGTCCAGCGCGCGGGCCGAAAGCTGCGGGAACTGGCCTACGTGTTTGAAGTCGATGGCTTCAAAGCCCCTGACATGACTCTGCTGGCCGAGCACATCACCCGCCCGAGTATCACCGAACTGGCCTACCAGACTCAGCCGCAGGCGGTCGTCTGGGGTGTCCGATCGGATGGCGTGCTGCTGGGCTTCACGTACGAGCGGGATCAGGACGTGGTGGCCTGGCACCGGCATGAACTGGGCGGCTATAGCAATGCCGGCGGCACCGCCATCCCGGAAGTCGAATCCGTGGCCGTGGTGCCAAACCCGTCCGCCAGCCGTGACGAACTCTACATGGTCGTCAAGCGTTACATCAACGGCGGCACGAAACGCTACATCGAGTACATGAGCAAAATCTGGGAATACGGTGACGATCGGGTTGATGCCTTCCACCTGGACTGCGGCTACACCATTACCAACGGTTCGCCCAGCAGCACCGTGACGGGTTTGTGGCATCTGGAAGGGCAGAGCGTCACGCCCTATGTGGACGGCGCAGCCCACGAAGCCGTGACGGTCAGCAACGGCACCATCACTCTGAACCACACCGCCACGGTTATTACACTAGGCTACGCCTACAACAGCGATGGTCAGATCATGCCGATTGAAGGCGGATCGCAGGACGGCACCGCGCAGGGCAAGATTAAGCGAATCCATAGCGTGGGCTTTTGGCTCATGGACACGTTGGGCTTGAAGTTTGGTCCGGATTCTGATAACCTAAATGAGATCCTCGCTACCAAGTGGGGGCAAAACTTTGGCGAGGCGACCGCGCTTGTGACTGGCGTTATCAGCGAACGGATGGAAGACGACTACAACAAACGCGGGCAAGTCTACTGGCGGGCTGACGGCCCGTTCCCGGCAACCGTGCTGGCGATCATGCCCAAGATTAATGTCTCAGACTAGACAAGTGGTGCCGTTCCGCCGCTGGCACATTGCGTGGCTGGTGGGAGCGGGGAAGCCGGAAAGCGGTTTCATGCCATTGGATGTGGAAACGCTGATGGCGCTGGAGAAACAGAATAGTTGGACGGCGGTGATTGACGGGGCGCCAGTAGCGTGCGGCGGGACGATCCAACACTGGCCGGGGCGGCATCAAGGGTGGATGTATCTGAACAAGGCCAGTGGAAAGCACATGCGCTGGTTGACTTCTATAGTGTTCAATAAATTGAACAAGATAGAGGGGCGGTTGGAAATCAGTGTCCGGTGCGATTTTGCACTCGGGCACAAGTGGGCGAAGATGCTGGGGTTCCGGGTGGAGACTGAGCGGATGGAACGCTTCGGCCCGGAAGGGGAAGACCACACGGGGTACGTGAGGATTACGGGGTAGAAAAATGGCAGCGGCAATTCCTTTCATCCAAGCGGGCGCGGCGGTTGTCGGCGCCATCAACGCCATCCAGCAAGGGCGGGCAGCCAAGGCGGCGTCCGAATTCAATGCGACCATCGGGATGCAGAACGCCGAGATCGCCCGGTCTGATGCCGCTGGCCAAGCGACCCAGATTGAACGTGAGAACGCATTGCGGCTCGGTGCCATCCGGGCGGCGCAGGGCAAGTCTGGTGGCGCGGCCGACTCCGGCTCGGTGCTGGACGTGCTGGGCGACCAGGCGGCGCAGGGTGAACTGGAACGGCAATACGCCGTATATCAGGGCGAACAGCGGGCGCGCGGTTTCACCAACACCGCCAATCTGGACAGAACCAGTGGTCGTGCGGCGCAAACGGCAGGCTACATGAAGGCCGGCGCAGAACTGCTTGGCGGCGGCGCAAAAGCCTACGAATCGTATAATCGACTGAACAGAGCGGGATAACATGCCAAGACTGCCTACTCGTAGCGCCGACATTCAGCCGGGGGCGATCTCCGGCGGGCGGCGCGCTGGCCCGGAAGACACCGGCGTCGTTGACCTGCAGCCCGCCGTCCGCGCGGTTCAAGGGGCTGCCGAAGGCGTACTGCAAGGTCGGGAAGAAGACGAATCCCGGCGTGTGCTGGTGCAGCAAGCGGAAATCCGCGCCAAGTATGCCAAGCGGCTGGACGACGCCGCAACCTCTGGCGAAGACCTCGGCAAAATCCGGGAGGAACTGGACTCCGACCTGTCCCGCGTCACCGACAATCTGCAAACTCGCAAAGGGCTGGAGACCGCGCAACTGCACTCCGCCAACACGGGGGCGGTGTTCGACAATCAGGCCAACAACATTGCCGTCACGCGCGCAACGCTGGAAGCGCGTGTGGAGGGTGCCAAGTTCCTGAATAGCACCGGCGCCATTCTGTCATCCAATCCGGGCTATCTGCCGCGGGCCGAGCAGGACGTGGATGCGTTCGTGGCGACCCTGAACCGGGTGCCGCCGGAGAAGCGCGCGGTCATTGCCGCTGAACTCAAGAACAACCTGAATGTGGCCGCTGCCATGCGGCAGGCGCAGATTGACCCGGACGGCACCATCGCTGCGGTCAAGGGCGGACAATACAATCTGGACCCGACGCAGCGATTGCAGATCGAACGGGAAGCCGAGCGCGAGAAGCGTGCGCAAGAGGCTGACCGGGAGCGTGTCAAATTGGAAGCCCGCCGGGAAGAAGCCGAGCGGGTGGACTTGGCCCGTGGCGAGATGCTGGACGGCATCATCAAGGGCAAAGTGCGCTGGCCGGACATCCGCGACAACCCTGCTTTCGCTGGCCCGCAGGGTGCCAACGCCAAGAAAGAACTGTTCCTGATGATGGAAGCTCGGAACAAAGAAATGGCTTCGGGCGAAAAGCGATCGAACCCGGTTGTGGAACGCAATCTGTGGATGGCGATTCATGCACCGGACGGCGACCCGCGCAAGATTTACAGCGCCACTCCGATCTTTGAGGCGGTGCAGCGCGGCGACATCAACACGAATACGGCAAATCAGTTGAACGCCATGGTGGCCAACCAGAAGGACGAGAACAACCGGACGATCGGCAGCCACATGAACGGCTTGATGGCGGTTGTCGGACGCTCGCTGTCGCAAGACCCACGCTACATCGGGCAGCCTGGCATTGTGGCCGAGATTCAGATGGACTATCAGGACCGCGTAGCCAAGCGCGTGACGGCGCTGCGTGACGCCAAGAAAGACCCGATGGAAGCGTTCAACCCGGCCAGCAAAGACTTTGTGGGTTCCCGCGAGTTCATCCAAGGTTCGATTGACCGAGTGAAAGGGAACGCGGCGGCAGTTGGCGGGGTCGATTTGCGCGCTGCGCCGGATCAATGGACGAATGTGGCGGTCGGTCAGCCTTTCGTTGATCCTAACGGCAATCCGCGAGTGATGACTGCCGAACTGCAAGCCGCGCTGCGAAAACAACCGCCAGCGGCGCCAGTTGCGACAGCACCTGCGCCGGTAAAAGAAACCGCAAACTTCGACAAATACATTCAGTCGCGTGGTCGGGCAGGCTACGTCATCTCCGTGCCGACAGGTCGTGCTGGTAGTGCCTTCAGGGCACTTGAAGGCAAGACTTACGGTTCCAAAGAAGATGCCAGAGAAGCACTGCGCCTCGCTATCGGTGGTCAGTAATGGCTGATATTTGGGATTTAGCCCCGCGTGTTGGCGCTCCGGCAAAATCGGTGTGGGATCTTGCGCCGCCCATCGGCGGCACACCGCCGGACCCAAAACGCGCCAAGGACATCGGTGACGCGGTGATCGCCGGGCTGCAGAACAGCGCCACTGGCCTTGCCCTGCGCGGCGAAATGCCGAGTCAGCAACTGGGCGAAGATGCGCCGTGGTATCAGCGTCTGGCCGCCGGCGCTGCGGGGGTTGCCGCTGACCTGCCGCTGTCCGTGGTTGCCGCCGTCCCGGCTGCTGCTGGCGGCCCGATTGCTGCCGGTGCCGCAGGTTTTGCTGCCCCGATGGCGCTGCGGGATGCGCTGATCGAAGCCTACACGAACAACCACGCCGCATCATGGGGCGGGGTGTGGGAGATTGCCAAAGCGGCGATGGGCGGTGGCATCAAAGGCGGAGTAATCGGTGCCGCCACCATGGGCGCCGGGCGCGTGGTGGGCGCGGCGTTGCCTGCCGGTGCCAGCGCAGTGACCAAGGGGGCCGCAGTAGCCGGTGCCGAACTGACAACCCTGACCACGACTTCCGCTGCCCTTGAAGGCCGGATGCCGACCGCCATGGACTTTATAGACAACGCCCTGCTGCTGGGCGGCATGAAGGGTGCGGTGAAGGTGGCGGGCGGTTTGCGTTCCATCTACGCGCAGACTGGCCGCACGCCGGACATGGTTGTCGGGGATGCGGCGAAGAATCCTGAGATCAAGACGGCACTGGAGAAGGGCGAAACTCCGGCAGCCTATGAGCCAGTGGCGCTGCAAGAACGCATCAAAGCCGCCATCGACGCTGATCCGCGCCCGGATATGCTGCGTGAGGCGCTGAACGCCGACCCGATGAAGGACGTATCAAAACTCGGTGGTGACACGCGCTTCACAGACCCGGTGAAGTACGAATACATCACGGACAGCGCCACCGCCAAGGGCGTGCTGCGTGGCGTCACGGAACTCTACCAGAACGAGATTCAGGCGCAGACCCGCGGCGTGGTGCCGAACAAACAGACTGCCACAGAAGCTCTGCAAGCCATTGCTGGCGGCAAGGTCAGTGAGCGCGTGATTGGCGAAGCCGGCAACGCGGCGGAAATCTACGCCCGCGCGCACCTGTTGAAAGGTGCCACCAACCACGCCATGCAGGAACTGGCGAAGATCAAAGACCTGACGCCCGCCGAACTGACACCGCAAGCCAAGCTGACCGCCCTCGCCGCCATTGAGCGCGTGGGGATGTTGAAAGCCGAACTGGAAGGCGTGGGTGCCGAAGCAGGCCGCGCACTCCAGATCCTGCGCAGCATCAAGTATGACTCAACCTTGCTGGGTGAAGCCAACGTCCTGCTTGCTGCCGCAGAACGCAAGGGCAGTCTGCAAGACGTGGCCAAACTCATGTCACAGATGAAAGACCCGGCGCAGATGGCCGAGTTTGCCAGCCAGTATTCCAAAGCCACGACCACCGAGAAGGTGATCGAAGCGTGGAAGGCAGGCATCCTGTCCGGTCCGCAGACCCATCTGGCCAATATCATGGGCAACATGACCAAGTGGGCTATCGAACTGCCGGAGAACACCCTGGCGGCGACCATCACCGCGGCGCAGCGTGCTGCCAAGGGCGACCCGCTGACCATGGCGCAGTTCAAGGCCCGCGCCTTGTCGTCCGTCATCGGCCTGCAACTCGGCACCGCCGACGCCCTCAAGGTGGCTGGTGAAGCCCTGCGCAGCGACACGCTGAGTCTGGACAAGGGCGACATTTATCGCCCGGCCATTGAAGGCACCAAGGGCGAAGTCATCCGCACGCCGTTCCGACTGTTGCAAGCGCAGGACGCGCTGTTCCGCATCCCTGCCGAGCGGGCGAAAGCCTACGAGATGGCGGTTGACCGGGTGGTCAAAGAGGGCATGCACCCGGAAACGCTGGAGGCGAAAGCCAAAATAGCGGAGTACACCAACAACCCCGGCGCGGGACTGTCGGTTACTGCCGCCCAAAAGGTGCTGGACACAATCGCGCAGACGGGTGCTGAAGCCGTGTTTTCGCAACGTGTCGGCCCGCGTCTGGAGATGGTGCAACAAGCCATGGCTGGCCACTGGAGCCAAGCAATCATCCCGTTCGTGCGCACCCCGGCCAACTTGGTTTCGTGGGCCGTGCAGCACACCCCCGGTCTGAACCTGATGTCGGGCCGTTGGCGTGCAGACTTTGCGGCCGGCGGCGAATCCCGCGCCAAAGCCATTGCCCGCGTTACGATCGGCACCGGCATCGCCATGACGGCGTTTGCTATGGCTGAAGACGGCACGCTGACCGGCGGCGGACTGTTCGACAAGGAGCAGGGCGGTGCCAAGCGTGCCGCTGGCTGGCAGCCCTACAGTGTGCGGATCGGCGGGCGGTACTACAGCTACCAGCGCATTGAACCGGTGGCGAAAGTCATGGGTATTGCTGGTGACTTGGTGGATATGATTAAGGCCAGCAAGGACGAAGAAGACAAAACCAAGATGCTGTCGATGCTGGTGTTAATGTTTGGCAATGCCACGATCAGCACAACCTACCTGTCCGGCTTGGCGGGTGCGGTCAACGCCATGGTGGATCCGGTGCGTTACGGCGACCAGTTCTTGGAAGGCTACGCCACGTCGCTGGTGCCGAAGATCATCGGGCAGACGACGACCCTGGCCGACCCATACAAGCGGGAAGTCGACGGCGTGATGGACGCCATTCAATCGCAACTGCCCTACTTCCGCGAGAAGCTGATGCCGAAGCGGGATGTGTGGGGTCAGCCGTCCGCCAACGACAAGTGGTTCGCCGTGATGCCGGTGGCGACCAGCGAAGTCAGCAAGGATAAAGTGAAAACGGAAGCGGTGCGGCTGGAGATTGCCATGTCGCCAGCGCCGAAGTTCCTGACCGAGAGAGGACCGTTTAAGCCCAGCGACAAGCGCATCGACCTGACGCAAGAGCAGCGTGACGTGTTTGCGCAAGTGTCCGGCAAGAACGCCATGGAGATTCTGGCCCCGATGGTCAATGCGCCGGACTGGGATCGCATACCAGACTTTGCCAAGGCTGAGATTTACAAGCGCGTCATCGAAGGCACTCGCCGTCAAGGGCAGTACGCGGCGCTACCGGCGGATGCCGCAGAGCGGGAGAAAGTGCGCCGCAAGATCGTGGACACGATCATTAAACAGACAGAAACTGCCGCACCTGAAAAACGAATCAAGGCTGAAAAATGATACTCGACCTTGGCAATGGCAGGGAATTGCAGCTGCCGGATGACACGTCAGACGAAACCGCGCGCCAACTCGGGCGGCTGATCCTGGTGCTGGAAGACCGGGCCATTGCTGCCGAGCGCACGGCCGCCGACTTGCAGCAGCAGATTGACGAACTCCGGCGGGAAGTCCGGCAGCCGGTGGCCGCGCCCGTGGAAGATGACGCGCCAGAGGATGCTGCGCTGGTGGCGGCCATTCAGAAGATGGAAGACTCGCTGGCGAAACGACTTGACAACATGCTCCGTGCTACACTGGCGGACCGTATCATGGTTCCGGACGAACTGGGAACGCCACGTTCCCGCGTCGTCTTGGGTTCATAAAAGGCACGGACAATGGCTAAAGTAAGACACACGACTTCATCAAACGCCAACTTCGGGCCACTGGGGGCCGCAGCGTGGGATGCCGACCATGAAGTCAGCGTAACCCTGACTGACGTACTGAGCCTGCCGGAAGAACTGGCGGCGCTGTCAGCGGCACATCAGTCGCTGGTTGACCGGGTATCTGCCAATTCAGGCGTTGGCGGCGGCGGGGGCAGCGTCACGTCCGTTGAACTGAACGCCGTGTCCGTGGCGGCGCAATCCGCCATCAACACCGTGTCGAACGCGCTGTCGGCCTTGAGTCAGGCCAATAGCGTAGAACACGCTGCCCTGTCGTCCCGCATCACATCGGTCGCTGGCCTTGGTGGCGGCGGTTCTGTCACCTCGGCGGAAGTCAACGCAGTGTCAGCGGCCGCACAAAGCGCAATCGACACCGTATCAAACGCGGTATCTGCTCTGAGCCAAGCCAATAGCGCCGCGCACGCATCCATCAACGGCCGCATTGATACCGTGTCGAACGCCGTATCGGTGGTGTCAAATGCGCTGTCAGTGCTGTCTCAAACAAACAGCGCCGCGCATGTGTCGATTGACGGGCGAGTCACGTCGGTTGCCAATGCGGTGTCTGTGTTGTCTCAGGCGTTGTCGGTATTGAGCCAAGCAAACAGTGCAGCGCACGTATCCATCGACGGGCGTGTGACTTCCGTGGCCAACGCCATCTCGGTTGTCAGCAACGCACTGTCTGCACTGTCGCAGACCAACAGCGTAGACCACGCGGCTTTGAGCAACCGCATAACGTCGGTGGCTGGTCTTGCTGGCGGCGGGTCGGTGACAAGTGCTGAAGTATTCAACGCTATCAGTTCGTTGGCTGACCGCGTATCTGCCAACAGCGGTGTTGGTGGGGGTGGTAGCGTCACAAGCACAGAATTAAGTGCGGCGGTTCAGGACCTATCCCTGCGGGTGGATTCTGCGGTTGCGGCTAACGCTAACAATGCCTCTGTTGCCAGCAATGCAGCGTCGGTTGCTGATGCTGCTCGGCATGTTGCCAGCAATGCGGCTTCCGTGGCAGTGCAAGCGGCATCCGTTGCATCAGCCGCAGCAGCCGCTGTTTCGCCGCCGCAGACCCGTATTGTATCGAACGTGCAGTCCACCGCTGGCTCGGCGCTGGTAGATATTAGCGGTTTGGTGCTGACAGTCGCCGCAGACGAAACGTGGGAAATTCAAGGCATGATGGCTTTCTCTACATCGGCTACTACGGTGGGTTTGAGATTGGGATACTCTGTGCCGCCGCTGTCTACGCCGCGTTTCGGATACATGAACCGAGCATCTGGTGGTCAGTCTGCTGGCTTTGCTGGTGGTGCTGGACAACTGCAAGTTTCAGGGCAGTCTGTGTTTATGTCGATCACTGGCGTTGGCCCCGCTGGTGGCGTTCATGTGGTTGACTTCAAGCATGTTATGAACGTAGCAAGCGCGGGAACCGTTCGACTGATGTATGCCGGTATCGCGTCAACGACGGCAAGCCCGATTCACTTAATGCCTGGTTCTTATTTGAAAGCCATCCGACTGAAATGAAAAAGATTACCGGCAAAGTATCCGCAGGGTCATCCAGCATTGAGTTCGACAAGAGCTATGGCAGCGGCTATTGCATCCCGCTTTGGCTGCGGGACGTTCAAGTCAAGATGGCCATCAAGAAAGTCAGTGGCCGCGTCGAACACTTCGACGGCAAACGTCCGGAGCGTATCGCCATTGTTGGCTACGGCCCCAGTTTGCAGCAGACGTGGGAACAACTCAAGGACTTCAAGTACATCGTCACCACGTCTGGGGCGCACAAGTTCCTCATTGAAAAAGGCATCATCCCGACGTTCCATGTGGACGTTGACCCGCGTGCCCACAAGATTGCCATGTTGGGGCCGATCCACAAGGACGTGACCTACCTGCCCTGCTCCACCTGCCACCCGAACTACATCGACACCCTGCTGGCCGCTGGCGCTACGGTCAAACTGTGGCACTGTTTCTCGACTGAACTTGAAGCAATCCGCATCCTGCCGCAAGGCGAAGTCGCCTTGACTGGCGGATGTGACGCCGGGATGCGGGCCATGGCGGTTGCCCGGTTTATGGGCTTTGCCGACCAGCACGTCTTCGGCATGGATGGCTGTTCGTTTGACGAACGCGGCCACGCCGATCTGCACACCAATCCGATGAAGAAGTTTTTTGATCTGGAGTTCCCAAAGGGTTCCGGCAATATCTACCGCACCGCCCCTCATTTGATGGAAGTGGCCAAAACAGTGCCACACGAAATCGACATGCTGAAACTGGACAACGTAACATTCTACGGCAACGGGCTGGTCAAAGCAATCGTGGAAAACAGGGAGCCAGCAAAACCCAAAGAAGCAAACATCGCCTACGTGAAGCCCGTCCTGATCAGCGAAGCCTACCGCCAGGTGCTGGCCAAGCAGCACAGCGCCTCGTCGGTCTTTGGATCTGACGGCTACCGCTATGTGGACATTGTAAAGAAACTGATGGCCGCCACCAAGTCCGTGTCGGTGCTGGACTACGGCTGCGGCAAAGGCGTGCTGGCCGCCAAACTGGACTTCCCGATCTGGGAATACGATCCGGCCATCCAAGGCAAGGAGATGGCGTCAAAGCCCGCCGACTTAGTGCTTTGCGCCAACGTGCTGGAGTGCGTGGAGCCGGAACACCTGGACGCCGTGCTGGGCGACTTGGCCCGCTGCGTCAAGAAAGTGGGCTACTTCACCATTGGCTACGGGTCGAAGGAATACTGGGAACCGCTGCTGGCCAAGCACTTCTACGTCGGCAAAGTCACCGAAGCCAAGGGTGAACTGACCGCAGTTATTGGGCCGAAGGTAGCTGTGCTGCCGAAAAAGCAGGACAAATTGGTGATGACGGACGAAGTGGTGCGCATCGACACAGCGCAATACAAAGGCGAACGGGGGCTTATCCATCCGGCGCGAATGACGTACTGATATGGCACGGCTTGAATTCTTCGACGGACTGTTCTTCGACGGAGAATACTTCGATCAGTTCTGCTATGACGAGAGTTTCTTTGACGGAAACTTCTTTGATGGCGCGTTCTTTGACATCCAGTGTACGATCCCGGTGGTGCCGGAGGAACCGGCAGGGCCGCCCCCAATCACGTACTGGGACGTTATGCTGGCTGGCTCCCGCACGCCAATACAGAAAAAGCAACGAAAACAAGAACTTGAAACAATGTTCCTGCTCTTAGGGTAAACTGGAATATAGGGGATTAAAAATGACTGTCAGTTCAACGACCAACCGCAAGACCTTCGCCGGCAATGGCGTGACGACCAGCTTCGCCACGTCGCCGTTGGTGTTCTTCGACTCCGGCGATCTGGAAGTCTATGTCGTCACCACGGCCACCGGGTCTGCGACTCTTTTAGTCGAAAACTCAAACTACACGGTGTCCGGTGGAGCGGGCAGCACAGGCACGGTCAACCTGGCCGCCGGCGCCAGCCCCTACGGGGCACCGAGCGCCAGTCAGACGCTTGTAATACGGCGGGCTTTGCCGTATGTGCAGGACGACGATTTTGTGAACAACGACATCAACGACGCCGAGGTCATCGAGGCCCGGTTGGATAAGCTGACGATGATGGTGCAGCAGATCGCGGAGAATGTAGACCGGTCGCTGTCGCTGGCAATCGCGGACGTGAGCGGCGCCGAAGTTACCCTGCCACTGCCGGAAGCCAGCACGTTGATCGGCTGGAACGCCTCTGGCGATGGCCTGTCAAACTACGCTTCGCCAGAGGCGGCGAGCCTGAGCGAGGCCCGGCGCTGCCCGCAGAACGCTCAGAACGGCAACTACACGCTGGCGCTGGCTGACGCGGGCCACCACATTTATTCCCAGAACACCGGCGCGCAGACAATCACGTTGCCTCTAAACGCGGCTGTGGCGTACGACACTGGCACGTTGATCACAATCATCAACAACGGCACCACCGCAATCACGATTGATGACGGCGGGGCCACTTTAACCTTGGCCGGCACTGGCGGCACAGGCAACCGAACCCTAGCCGTTAACGGTATTGCTACGCTGATCGTGGTGGAAGACGACGTGTGGTTCATTAGCGGAAACGGCTTGTCGTGACAGTAAACCAGACATTCCTGCTTAATCGGAGCACGTACACCAAGCAGTCAACGCTGCTCTACTCGTCGGCCACTCGCTACGTCTACTACCAAGCGTGGTACTCGGGGATTGTCCAGACGTCAAACTTCTCCGCAGCCACGGGCGACACTTCGCATCTGTTCAACTTCAACAGCAGCAATACACCTGCGATAGACACCGGGCTTTCACCGGAACGACTATTCCTCGGCCGGCAAAGCCCGAAGTTCACGCCCCCTGGCGACGGTATATTCATGCGCGGCGGTGTCTCTGGCCCCCTGTATCTGCGCAATAATGGCGCAGGTACATATCAGTCAGCCAACACCACCAACATCAACGCCAACGACGTGTGGGGGGCTTGGTCTGACAACGCCGAGGAGTTCTTATTGCCTGACACCTCGACCGGCGGGCTTATCAGTTACACCAGTATCGACTGGGCCGCGGGTTCCTTCGTCCGAAGCACGACCAAATACAACGCTATACCGGGTGCCGGATCGCAGGCTCTCGCCATCGTTCGCAACGGTACGGTGGTTGACGACCGCTGCTACGTTTACAATTTAGTCACCGGCGAACTTGGATGGGCGCACACTGGCACCGGGGCCTACACTTCTGTCGTGGACTACGCTAATGTTCCAAACGTCGGTGTGGTGTGCGCCGACAACTATCTTGGCAGTAACCCGCGCATCGCCATGCAGCGCGGGGTTACGAACGAAGGCAACAAAGTCGATGTCTACGATACATCGGGCGCGTTGGTTGGATCCATAACGCTGCCCTCAGAAAGCACGACAACGTACAACAATCTGTCGAATTTTGTGTTCGACTACATCAACAATTATCTATGGTGTAAGTCTAGCGCCTCAACGGATCGGGTCATTTATGTGCTCAACTTAAATGACTACACGATCCGCGACGTATTCGCCCAAGCGCAGCTACCAAGCGGGACGTCAAACATCATACCCATCCCGGCATTAGGCTCCCCCGCAGGCGGCATCTACGCGGTGCATGCGCCTGCCGGAACCTATACGGAAATTTATAAACTTGGATAAGGATATGCACGATGGCCGCCCCCACCGACGAAACCACGTTCCTCTCGCAAATTCTGGCATGGACTGCGGCTGGCATCGCAGCCATAGGCGCGTGGCTTTGGACGACCACCATGGGGCGCATCGCCAAGCTGGAGGAATCCAAAGTGGACAGAAAGACTTTTGACGCCTACGTCGAACGGGCAGAGAAGGATCGGGATGAACGGCGGGCTTCCGAGATTTCCCTGTTCCATAAAGTCGATGACTTGCACAAGCACTTCGATGCCAAGATCGACAAGCTGGCCGATCTGATCCGCAGCAACCACCAATGAAATTTGACGAGAGTGACCTGCGCGCAGGTTACTGCTTTCTCAAAAAGATTGCGTTCAACAATGACCGCCGCCTGCCGTCGGTCAACAAGATGGTGTTCGTGGCCAAGCCATTGAAGGCGCACGGCTACCACGGCAAGGCCGGCGACAACCACTGCATCTGGGTTGACACGACGGATACGAAGTCACTGGACATGCTGCTTCGTATCCTGGCGCATGAAATGCTGCACGCCGCACTAGGGCACGACAAAATCCCGAGCAAGTACGCGCACGACACCGACTTCAAAGAAGCCGCTCGTGCAATCGAAATCGAAATGGGCTGGCCGAAAGGGAGTGTATGAAAACTGCATCGCAAGCAATGCTTTTTGTGATCGCCATTTTACTGGCCATGGTCTTGGCTGGTACAGTGGCGAACGCAGCACCCATCGCCGTGGCCAATGCGCCAGGCGTAACGGTCACGCTGTTCGATGAAAAGTGCAAACTGCCAGCTGTCAAGAATCTGCCGCTGCGGGCAACGTGGACGCAAGCCGGCAAAACGATCGAGGGTTGCTTCGGTGGCTTTACAGAGGCCAATGCCATCGGCATTTATTTTGAAGACGGCACTGTGGCGGTGATCCCGGCGCAGGCCATTAAGCCTTTGGTGACGCTGTGACCCTCGGCCAGAAGCAGCGCAAGTTCGTCCGCATGATTGCGGACTTGATTGTATGGGCGTACGACAACGGGTACGAACTGACCTTCGGTGACGCCTACCGTGACCCGCGGCTGCATGGCCAGATGGGTTGGAAAGTCGGTTACGGCGCTGCCAGTTCCTGCCACAAGATTCGCTTGGCCATTGACCTCAATCTGTTCAAGGACGGGGTATTCTTGGACAGCACGGAAGCGCACACGCCGCTGGGTGAGCAATGGGAAAAGATGGGCGGCACATGGGGTGGTCGCTTCAAGGACGGCAATCACTACAGTCTTGAGCATGAGGGGAACAAATGAACCCGTTACTTTTAGGCCCGCTGTTTGAACTGGGCAAAGGCATCATCGACCGCATCTTCCCGGATCCTGCGCAGAAGGCAGCCGCTGAACTGGAACTGATGAAGATGACCCAGGATGGCGACTTGAAGCAAATCCTGGCGCAGTTGGACATCAACGCCAAAGAGGCGCAGCATTCGTCCATCTTCGTTGCAGGCTGGCGACCGTTCTTCGGCTGGGCAGGCGGTGCGGGCTTTGTCTACGCCACGATCGTGCAGCCAGTGCTGGTGTGGGTCGGTGCCGCCAAGGGCTGGCCAGCGCCGCCGGATGTCAACATCGACCTGCTGTGGGTCGTTGTGACGGGTATGCTTGGCCTCGGCACCCTGCGGTCTGTGGAGAAAACGAAGGGCGTTGCGAAGTGACACCGTGGGAACTGCTGATCGCCGCCGGATTGTATCTGTCAGTGGCGGTGCGCTACGGCAAGGCGGGTGATCCGGGACTGGCAATGGCGTGGGCTGCGTACGCCGTGGCCAATCTGGGGTTTATTTGGGCGGCTGTTCGGCCCGCAGTCCGCTAGGCAGTTCGTCCACCCGGCAGCCCAGCATGTCCGCGGTGAACCGATCAGGCCCGCCGCCTTTCAGCACCGTGCCCGCCATCTTGCCGTAGACCGGCGCAATCTTCACCGTCAGCAGGTCGCCATCGTGGTAGCAGCGTTGCGTCAACCGGTCGTCGATCTTGCACTGGCGTTCGACGGTGCGATGGCAGGTGGGGCAAAACAAATCATAAAGTGGGGGCATTACTCCATCCTCCGTGTCACCAGCCCTTCGTTGTCAACCACAATGTATCGCTTCTTCAGCAGTACGTGCTTCATGTCGTAGAATGACGCCTTGCGTGCGGGCAGGAATTCCATGCACGCCTCTTTCCATTCGATGTCGCTGATTGAAGTGTTGTCCGGTCGCAGCTGGCACAGCACTTCAAACCCCCGCTTGGCGTGACCGGCCAGTCTGCCAGTCGGGCCGTTGCCTACGGCGTCCGGCTCCACCACGCAGGATGTCATCTCGTCGCCATCGGAGTCCAGCCCCACCACCACTGGCACCAGCTTGAAGCCAATCGGTGCGCCAATCTCTACGTCCCGCTGCTTGCTGGCAGTCACCCTATTGTCGCTGATCTGCAGTTCCGTGTCAATAGCGCCCAAAAGGGCTGACGACCCGCGCGCCCCGGCGTTTTGGTTCTTGCCCGAGTGGTGGACAATCAGCACGCAGGCGCCGGTGGATTCGATCAGGGCCGCCACGGCGCTGTTGAAAGCCCCTACGTCCTGTGCGGAATTTTCATCCCCGCCCATCAAGGCGCGGGCCAGAGTGTCGATCACGATCAGCACCGGCTTCTCCGGCAGGTCGGCAATGACCGCGCCCAGTTCCTTGCGCCCGGTCTGCTCCCGCAGGTTGAAGCTGGCGGGTGCGATGAAGAACGGCACGTCGGCGTCACCATACTTCTGGCGCAGGGCTTGCGCTCGTTTGATCAGTCCGCCGCCGCCCTCAAAGGGCAGGTAGAGCACCGGCCCGCCATGAACCTTGTGCCCCATCCAGTCCTTGCCGGCCGCAATGTGGTAGGCCAAGTCCAGCAGGGTGAAGGTCTTGCCGCCACCGGGCGGGCCGTAGGCGATGGCGTAGGAGGCTTTTTGCAGCAACCCCTTGGCCAGGTAGCCCGGCCCCTTGGATTCGCTATTCGCAAATTGCGAAAGGCGGGCGACCTTGGTGGGCTTGCGGGGCGGGGCCGGCGGCACATCCACGACCGGGAAGTCGTCAGGCAGGGCTGCACGGACGCCGGCTTCGTTCTGGGCGTAGGTGTAGGCGTTGGTGATCTTGTCGCCCAGTTCGTCCAGCGACCATGGCGGGGAGCAGCGTTCGTTCCACTCGGCCAGCAGTTCGCCAGCCTGCTCGGCTGACGGCCCCAGATCCCGCAGGGCGCAGATGACCTTGAACGTGTGCGCATCCCCGCCCTCACCTTCGATGGCGCCGGGTTGTTTGGCCAGCCATTCCCGTGCCCGCTCCACCACGCTGGCGTCGGCGTCCTGCACCGGCTCGGAAGTCGTGCTGGTTTTTGGCACGATCGTTCCAAGTTTTAGCACAAGCCATTCGGGCGCATCAGCGACGTAGGTATCGTGCTCAAAACGATACCGTCCGGCGTCAACTTCACTGCCAGGGGCGACGACGTAGCCGCGCTCCGAGCGGACATCCAGCCCCGGACCCAAGCAGTCCACCCCGTTGGCGACCGGCGCGTCGGTGCGGTAGAACAGGTGGCGCCCTCCCGTCGGTGTGCGGGTTGTGAGGGTTTCGGGGAGTCCATAAGTCATCTCCAGTAGGGCCAGAGAATCATCCCCGCCCTTGTTGACGTCAACGTCAATTACGACCAGCCCTTTGCAATGGATACCGATGTTGGCATCCGGGTGCTGGTCCCACCATGGGCCGAACAACTGCGGGCTGCCAGTCGCTTTGTTCGGCCAGTCCTTGATCAACGGCGGGAACTTGGCACCCGGCTTGATCGGGAACACTTCAAAGCCCTTGGCTGCAAGGGCAATGGCTGCGTCCAACTTATTTACCATATCGTTTCATCACTCCGCAATCGGCCCAAAGGGGGAACCCGGCAGCCCACTCGGGCGGGGTTCGCATGATCTCCTGCATCTTCTGGCGCGCGGCTTCTGCCTTGTCCGCGTCAACCTCCACAACCACTTCGTCATGGACGTGAAGAACTATGTTAGCACCAAGTCCGTCCAGACGCAACATGCAATCCGCCAGCAGGTCACGGCAGGTGCCCTGAATGATGTTGTTGAACAGGCTGCCGCCGTAGGTGCCGACCCGCGCCCAGTTCGCTGAGTTCTGCGGATCCTTGATGACCTTGCCCTTCTTCCGGTCGTCCGGGGAAGGGTTGGTCATGTAGGTCAGCTGCGGCCCGTATTCGCCTTCCAACAGTTTCGGATACGGGTAACAAATTGCCCGACCGCTTGGCAGCAGGCACCATAGAAACGAACCAGCCACCTTGAACTTGGCTTGGCGACCGGGATGGCCACAGGCGTAGACTTGGCCGGGGTTCTTAACGGCGTTGATCGCCGCCCTTTGGATGTCGTACCACGCGCTGACGATTTTCGGGTGCGCTGAACGCCAGGCGTTTTTGAACTCGTCTGCTTTTTCATCAGTGACTTTCACTCCGTAAGTTTTACCCATCACATGAAAGCTGCCGACCCCACCTTGGTAGCCGAAAGCCAACTCCATCGTCTTGCCGACCTGCCGTTCCTCGGACGGGTTCTTGACCGACTCCACCGGCACGTTGAACGACTTGGCGTAGGCCAACTCGTAGATCCCGGGGCCAGTCTTGGCGTCCGCTGCACGGAAGGCTTCGATCTTCCAGTGTTCGCCAGCGAACCATGCTGCACCCCGCCCTTCGACGTTTGAGAAGTCCGCCGCCAGCAGCATCTTGCCTTCGGGTGCCACAAAGAACGACCGCATACAGCGGGACACCATAGACAGCGGCGGGCCGTAGATCATGTCGATGGCTTCGTGCTGGCCGTCCCGCACCAGCTGCAAGACGTGCTCGACTACCTTGGCCTTCGGCATATCCCGCGGCAGGTTGTGGACCTGCACCGCCCTGCCAGCCCAGCGCCCGGTGGCCGCACCGTGGTACTGGACTAGATTGCGCAGCCGGTCATCCGCCCCAGCTTGATTGACCATCACATTGAACTTGGCGTTGCTGGCCTTTCCGGCTTCTTGTCGCAGCGTCAGGACACGTCGGGCAGCAGCGGGCAGGGTATCGTCGGCCAGCAGTTCCGTGACATCCGCCTTCGCCAAGCCAGTGAGTGCTTTGTGGCAGCCTTGTTGATTGAGCCACTCCTTGATCGGAGCAAGCGCCGTGCATGAAGTCGCAGCACCACCGGTGGCTTCGGCCATCTGTTCGTCATATTTCACCTTCATGGTATCGGCCAGCCGGATTGCAGCCTTGGCCGTGGGCACGTCAATCATCACGCCACGCTGGTTGATCTGGTAATCCAGCAACCAGACTTGGCGTTCCTTGTCTGACAGGGGAAGCACGCGGCGGCCAACTTCACGTTCGACACGAACGTCTTGCTGGCAATACGTGCGAAGTCGTTCTTGTTTATCCCGGTCATCCCACCACGCAATCGGCTGGTTGGGCTTGCTGCGCGGTCTGCACATCCGCAACATCAACGCCCTACCTTCAGTGTCCTTCAGCAGCGGAAGGCCCAGCGCCAGAGCGGCGTCTTCCAGCGCGCCGGGCAGCCCCATGGCGTAGGCTCGGGCCATAACACAGTGCGTCTGCTCTGGGCGAATGGCGGGCCAGTTGTAACGGCGGCGCATGACTTCGCTCCAGATCGCCAATTCAAACGGTGCGTTCCAGGCGTGGAACTGCCGGCCGGATTCAATGTGTCGCCGCATTATGTCAGGGAACTTGTCGCCGGGCACCCAGACTTCCGGCTCCATATCCCCAATGGCCCAAGAGAAGCACCACGCATCCGTGGATTCATGGCGGGCGTAGTTGTGCAGCCCGACTTCCCGCAGGTCAACGACACTGCGTGTTTCAAAGTCACCGTGGGCGACGGGTTCGGTCATCCCCACAGAGCCGCCATTGCGTCCGCAATACCTTGGTAGGTTTCGCTGCGATCCCGTTTGCGAGTAGGACTTGGCGCCATTTTCCAGACACGCTGCTCCCGTCCAGAAACAATGCTGGTCGGTTCCAACTCCGACAATCTATCCACAAGAATTCCTGTTTTTTTTGTTTCACCATGACCGAACTGCCATGGCTGATAGTACCTAGGACGGCCAATCCTTTGCCAGATCACACTTGTCGGATTCTCCAAAGCGCACCCAATCTTGGCGTGGCCCTTTGCTAACGCCCATAGATCAGCGGTCCAGTCAATTGCTGACAATCGCTTATGGTGCAAAGGCATCCCTGTGCCATACCATCGGTTGCCGGACAAACTCAAGGCGGTGCAATCCGGATGCAGAATGATGACATCCCAAGGGCCGTACTCGGTGATAGCTTTCGTCACGCACATTTGCAGGTGCGGCCCGCCACGGCGCGCTGGCTCCAGATCATTCGACCAAGCATCATGCCCGCGCGCCAAGAAAGCGTCGCGGACAACACCCGATTCTTCACAACCGACAAGAACGCGCATCCAGCCTCCAGAAGAAAAAGACCCCGCCAGCCCACACAGCGCCGGCGGGGAAGGGCCGTCTTTTAGAACAGTGCTGCTGCGCCGGCGACGCCGGAAGTGCCGTTGCCGGTCGGGGTCTGCGGGATCGCTTCAAAGTCATCCGCTGCCGCCACACCGCCGCCGGACAGGCGTTCGCCATCACGGACGTGCTGCACGCCCAGCAGGCTGGCGTTCACGCGCTTGCCGAACTGGTTGTCCTGCGCCCAGAATTCCAGGATGATGTTGCCGTAAGACCCGGAGTAGGGCTTGCCATCCGCCGCCACTAGGTTCTCCCGGTTCGGACCGATGACCAGCGGGCGCAGTTCGTTGCTGGCGTTGATGAAGTAGTTGCCAGCGTAGCCTGCGTGGTCGCTTTTGGCATCACCATCATGCAGGCAGATGCGGTCGCCAGCGGACAGTTGCTTCAACACTTCGGCAGCCTTGGCACCCCACTTGGCGGTGGCAGCTTCCAGCAACGCCGCCTTGATCTCGGCAATCTGCGGATGCTCCCGCCCGAAGATGGCGACGACACTGAACTTTTCCTTGCCGCTGTCGTTGCCCTTGGCCTTGCCGGCGGTGAACAGGTTGTTGGTGAAATTGAAACGGACATCGTTGATGCGAACGCGAGTACCCATAATTTGCTGCTCCTTCAAGTTGTAGACGGGGGAGATTACTTCTGTTGGCTCACGGTCCCGTCGATCACCGCGAATTTACTGAGGTAGGTAATTGCTCCTTTTAACGCAAAAATGTCATCTTTAAAAAAGCCTAACCCAGAGTTACACTTACTGCAAAGCAGCCCACGAACTTTTCCAGTCTTGTGACAATGATCTACCACTAAGGCTGTATGACTGGTTGCTTCAGTTCCGCAAACTGCACACTGTCCGTTCTGTGAGGCGAATATTTTTGCATACGCAGTGAGGGACAGCTGATATTTACTGAGCAAATGGTACTGCGCCCGCTCAACACCTGTCCGCCTGCAAGAACGGCAGGAAGCGTGCAGTCCGTCTTTTTTCGACCTGTCCACCCCAAAAGCCGATTCTTCTTTAACTTCTTTACATCGGTTACAGAGTTTCACAATTAACCTATCGCTGCGAAGTCATCTGCTGTTACTCGGGGACCGGCGGGTTTGCGGTAGCCGGTCTTCACTGCCACCGAACACCGCTTCGCCTTCGCCGCCTGGCACCAGCGGCACTGTTCTTCACCCGGCACCGGCTCGGCGTCCGGCAACCGTGCTTTGGCCGCCGCCTCCTGCACATCTGCTGCAAAGTCCAGCAGGTCAATGGCGCGGAACTGGTGCCGCTTCACCCACTGCTCCGGGTCTTCCAGTCGGGGTTGCACAATTGCCACCTCGACTGTCTCCGGTTGCAGGTAGAGTGACAGCATAGCACCAAGCGCGTACATTTTCAACTGCTTGTTGTCTTCCGCCGCCACTGGCACCCCGGTTCCGAACTTGAAGTCGGCCACCAACAGGTGCTTGCCATCTTCCGTCCAGCACACGAAGTCTGCCGTCCCACCGGTGTCCGGGTCAATGCTGGCCAAGGCTGGCGCCAGATCAATCTCGACTGCGTGGGTGCCTTTCTGGCTGCGGCAAAAGTCCAAATAGAACTGCACACTGTCCGCATGATCGTCCAGGATGGCGCTGGCTGGCAGCCGGTTCTTCAGGCAATACGCCGCCACCGAGTGCGCCATGGTGCCAAGACTGGCGTGCGGGCTTTCGACGTGCGGCACGCCTTCCGACAGCCGCACGCTGGCCGGGCAATTCATCCAGCGATGCGCGGCTGACGCTGACAGCTTGGCGTGTAGCGCCATTACTGGTTCTCCTCGTTGGCGATCCAGTCCAGGATAAACGTGTCCACCGGCAGTTCAAAGGCGACCAGTTCGGACAGGCAATAAAAGTAGTTGGCCATCGGGTACATTACTTGGCTGCCTCCTGCACCATCTGCCGTATGCGGCTCTCATAAAACGCCACCTTACCCCGCAGCTGAACGACCTCATTCAGCAAGGCGGTTCGCTCCAGCGAATCCTCGCCAGAATTCATCCGCCGTTGCAATTCAAGCCAATAACCGATTGACTGCCCAAGAAACAAGTCGCTCACTTCGCTGCCTCCTGCGCCGCAACCACAAAGCGCCCGTAGTCTTCCGGTTTCATGTCACGCAGCCGGGATACCCCGAACTGCCCCATGGCAGCCTGCGCTGCCGGCAATCCCTTGGCGGCGAACAGGGCTTCCAGCGCAGCCTGGGCTTGCTCTTGGGTGGCCGCGGGTGCCTCTGCCGAAGCGACCACTACATCCGGCGCTGCGGTTTCGGGTGGGGTGGCTGGCGCCTCGGGGCCGGCTGGCAAATCCACCGCCGCCGGGGGAGCAGTGTCTGTAACAGGCGCGGCCACCCCATTGTCCTTGTACGGCCCGCGTGCTTTCCCTGCATCCGCACGGGGCTTACGTTGTTTGCCAGCGGGCGCATCAGGCTTCGCCGGGTTCTCGATGTTCGGCACCGGCGCCGCGCCCTTCATCAGCGTGCCCAGCGTGGCAATGGCTTTCTCAAGGCTATCAAATTTGAATGTGACTTCGATCATTCGTTGCTCCTAGTAAAGTTGACTCAATTCCCGAACGCGGCGCACCAGAACCTGCTGCACGCCATCATCAATCGTTCCCGGCACCGTGGCCACGTCAATCGTGACTTTCTCTTTTTTCATCATGCTGACCAATCGGTTTGCCGCTTGCACATTATTGCCGCTGACCCAATCTAACTCGATAAACCATCCGTGCGACGCGCTGGACAGGTCAATCGCCGTACCGCACGACATTATGTTCCCGGCAATCACTTGTGTCAAGCCGCTACGAAAATTATTTTGTATCCGCTCCCGCTGCGTCGGCGTCGTCTTGCCGGTCAACAGTTCGGTCTTTATATTAAGCGAATTCAGCAACCGTGTCAAGTGCTCCAGCGGTTCGGTGTGCCAGCCGAACACAACCCCCTGCTTCAGCAGTTCGTTGCTGATCGCAAAGTCAATATGCTTGGCCAGCGGCACAACCTTGGACTGCGCCACGGCAATACGCTCGGCTTGCAGGGATTCTGGGTTGGCTTCCGCGTCTTCCGGGTTCAAGCCAGCCGGCAGGTCAGCTGCGGTGGTCGGCGTGATCTCAAGGAACTGGAAGTCGATGCCCGGCATCTCTGGCGCCACATCCTTGCGGGTGCGGCGCAGCATCACGGTTGCCAGCAGGCCACGGAGTTCCGGGATCATGGACTGCTTGGTGCCACGGATCTTGTCAGCCCACTTGTCGTACACGCAGTAGCGTTCGATGAACGACTGGTAATTCATGCCGACCACACCAAAGGCTTTCAACATCGGCCATAGTTCCGCCGCATGTTTCGGGGCGGGTGTGCCGGACAACGGCCAGATGGCGCCGGCTGATTGCCCGAACCCGGTCTTGCCGTAGACCATCTTGGTGCGTTTGGCTTCCGGGTTCTTGGCGAAGTGCGCCTCGTCCGGAATGAACACGTCGAACTTTTTACGGTTGCCGACTTCCCACAGGTGCGTGGCGATGTTGTACGACAGCACTTCCGCCTTCGGCAGCGGCCCGGAGGGCCACCACTTTTCAATCTCCCGATGCCAGTGGGGGATGGCGATGGCGGGGCATGTCACCAGCATGGATTGCGCGCCCAGTTTGTGCGCCGCCATCACCGCCTGGCAGGACTTGCCGACCCGCATTTCATCGGCCAGCAGGGCGCGTGTACGCCCGGCCAGAAAGTCCCGGCCTTCGATCTGGTAGGGGCGTGGGGTTAGCATCGACCTACGTAAGCGTAGTAACGGTTGTCGTAGTGATCTGCCAATCCAGCCTCCAGCTTGCCGACCATTACGTTGCAGCTTCGGCACAACATCCCTCTTATCCGATTCGTCGCATGGTCGTGGTCAAGCTGCCACACCGACCACCATTCGGCCGAGCCAACGCGCGGTCGAGTTACGTTCGTTCTGGCTGGGCGGCCAGGGTTGTCTGTTTTGCACAACTTGCACGTCCCGCCTTGCTGAAGAAGATGCCACACTCGCGGCAGCTGTAGCCCCGCGGCCTTCGCGCAACCGTAGTCCCACAGCCAGTCTTCCGGCGGCTGCCAGTCTTTAACTAAAGATGCCAGAAAAGCCAAGTTGGGCGGGACGGGCGTCTCTTTGGCTTTCACGACTCCTCCATAAGTTTTCGTAGCGCCTGTAAGCGGGCGTGGGGTTAGCATCAATCCTCAAAAAACTCTTTATGGAAAGCCTCGACTGCGCGCCATAAAGCAAACAAAAATACCACTGGAAAAACCCAGATCGGCATCGTAATGGCCACCACAGCCGACACAACCCATGACCACGGCTTGCGGATTTTCATTTCCGTCTCTCCCGTATCGCCCTGCGCACCGCACCTTCATCCAGATCGAACTCCTGGCAGAACCAGATGAACGACCCCTCCTTGTTGCTGGCGGACGCCACCCATCGCTGGGTTTTGTCCCATTCGTCTTTTGCGTGCGCCACCGCTTCAGCCTTGGTCAGCTTGGCCAGCGACACGCGCGCAGCGAACACCGCTCTCAGGACGTTTGCATCTACGGTGTCGCTCACAGTTTCAGTTCCTCTCCCCGGAACAACACCCGCCCGTCGGGCATTACGTGGACTAACTCGGGGCCAGTAAACTTGCCGTTACGGAAATGCAGAATCACAAAGCCCTCCTGCCAGTTCACCGGGTTGTCCTCAGTGTAGTGCGTGAACTGCGGGCTTGTCACCGGCGCCATCGTGCCGGCGTGGATGCCCCAGTGCAACCCCGTGGCGGTGCTGATGGGATACGCCTTGAGCATATGGTCGTGACCTGTCACGAACGAAGTCCCAGACCACAGGACGTTGTTCTGACCAGCGTGACTGCCGCCTTTGTAGCGGTGCTTGACTATCACCGCAGGGCAAGTGGCACCTTCAGCCCAAATGTCGGTGCGCCACGCCGGCATCCAGTCGGGAAAGTGCTCTTTGAGAGTGAAGCCATTGACGCCGGCATATTCCGGCACCTTCTCGGCCAAGCGTGTCTCAAACCTGGCGTCATGGTTGCCCATGTTCCATATCCGGTATTCAATGGATTTAATCGCGTCGTAGTCCTTCAAGCGATTGTCTGTTTCGGTCAATTCGGCCAGCACTGACGGGCGGCCTTTGGAGTCCGTAAAGGACGACGCCGGCCAGCGGCTGATGCAAGCACCGTCAATGGCGTCACCGTTGCCGATCAAACCGTAGGGCTTGAGCTTCTTTGCGAGTTTGATGGACGCAACATGCGACCGCGAAGGTTCCCGCCCTGGCATGTAGTGCTGGTCACTGACCACAAACACGCAGCCGTCCTTGACTGGCAGGATCACCCGAGCACCGTCGCGCTCCTTGGCCAGCAGCTTGTTCTTGCGATGCGCAGCGTTTTCCAGTTCAGCTAAACGGTTCCGTTCCTTGCGGGCGGCTTCCTTCTCGGCTACACGCTGCGCTTTGCGGCGTTCCACTTCGGTTAAACTGAGCATTGCTGTGCCTCCTTTTGCTTTTTAAGACGGTAGTAGTGGGTTTCGTAGGCTATTCCGTGTTTGGCTTTGAATTCTTCGCGGTATTTGCGCTTGTATGCCAACACCGCTTCCCGGTTTTCTTCGTGGTATTTGCGATCGCGTGCCAACACCGCTTCCCGGTTTTCTTCGCGGTATTTGCGCTTGTATGCCAACACCGCTTCCCGGTTTTCTTCGCGGTATTTGCGCATACGTGCCAACACCGCTTCCCGGT
>Ga0208644_1000355_pt1 | contig 37176 bp, 45 predicted proteins | sample VirMetDEL_Nov_18_FD_184517 | JGI IMG/M metagenome (GOLD analysis project Ga0208644, IMG submission 184517) | Aqueous microbial communities from the Delaware River and Bay under freshwater to marine salinity gradient to study organic matter... | ecosystem: Environmental > Aquatic > Marine >...
CAAAAACAAGCTGCAAAGAACGAGCGACGAGATGCTACCTATGATTTTGGAACTAATCCATGTAGCGAAATCATCCTCCGACCTTACCAGTTCTGTAATCTATCGGAAGTTGTTGTCAGGGCATCCGATACGTTGTCAGACCTCAAACGAAAAGTTCGTGTTGCGACTATCCTTGGAACTTTACAGGCTACCTTAACAGACTTCCGTTACTTACGTAAGGTATGGAAGAACAACACAGAGGAGGAAGCACTGCTTGGTGTTAGCTTGACGGGCATCATGGATCATCCGACGTTGTCGGGAAGGAGAGACAAAGGTGTACTCAAGACATGGCTTACTGAGTTACGTGAAGAGTCTATCGCTACGAATAAATCATGGGCTGACCGACTGGCTATTAATACTAGTTGCGCTATCACCGCCGTTAAGCCTTCTGGTACTGTTAGTCAACTGGTGGATTCTGCTAGTGGTATACATCCACGATACGCACACCAGTACATTAGACGAGTCAGAGCAGACGCAAGAGACCCACTGTGTACAGTCCTTGAAGGAGCAGGAATACCCGTAGAGGACGACGTAATGTCTCCTAGTACTAAGGTATTCTCCTTCCCAATAAAGTCTCCTGAAGGCGCTGTGGTGGCGTCTGAGATGGGAGCAATGGAACAACTTGAGCTATGGGAAATTTACCAGGACTACTGGTGTGAACATAAGCCGTCTATGACCTGTTACTACCGTGACGATGAGTTCTTGGAAGTGGGTCAGTGGTTGTACAACAAGTTCGACAAGATAAGTGGAGTTAGTTTTCTCCCTTATTCCGAACATACGTACCAACAAGCGCCTTATGAACCCATAGACTTAGAGACCTATGAGAAGCTGAAGAAAGAGTTTCCTGAGACCATTGATTGGGCAATCTCAGAAGACTCAGATATGACGGAAGGGTCTCAACAGTTAGCCTGCACTGGTAATAACTGTGAGTTGTAAACTTAAGGGGTCTTATGACCCCTTTTTTATTGCTCTTCTTGTTGGCCCATTTCAAAGACCTGTTCTAAAATAGCTTGTTTTTCTTCTTCTGGTAAAGCAAGCCAAATGTCACCAATTAAAGTAGCTGCCGCTGCTTGCATTGCGTCTGTTGTTTTAAAATCTTTATTTTGAAAAGTTATTAATTTATTAACATACTTAGGATTAGTTACTAAATTAGCCATCATACGAGGAACCGTAAGAACAGCACCAGCCGTAGCCCAAAAAGCAGGACCACCAAGAGCTGATCCAGGAATCATGGTTGCTTGAAGTCCGTTAGAAATTGATCTATATTCTTCTGACCTTAAAGCCAAAATACCTAAATTACTGTTTGATTTTTCTGAAGCTTCTTGCATTAAATTTATAAGTCTTTTTGTTGTTCCGTAGTCATCCCCTAAAATTATTCTCATTCTTGCTTGTTCAGCAGGCTTTGAAAAACGCTTAGCTAAATTTGCATAGTCTTCTATTTTAATAGTTCCTGCAGACAATGTAGGGAAAGTCTTTTCTAAGAAAGCAAGTTTTATTAGTTTGTTTGCATCATCTTGAGAAACAAAGCCAGGAAGTTTTTCCTGCTCTTTACTAACTCTTTTAAAAGACTCCTGCATAGAGTTTTTTAATGCTTTTAATTGTGACAAATTACCCGTGTTTGAAATAAGATTTCCTATAGCGGTGTAATTACCTTTATTTGCGTTGTTTACAAAACGTGAATTCATCTCTGGCAATATGCCTTGTATACCTTCGGCATATTCTTTTTTAGCTACTTTATAAATTTCAGCTGTTTCTGGACTTACTTTCTCTAAAAGAGATTGAATAGTTCCTTTTATTTGTATAGATGCTTGAGTAAGTTCCCTTGTAGCATTAGAATTATAAGCTTGACTACTAATGTCGCTTACTTTGCTAATTTGTTGATTAATAAGACTGTCTAATTTTAACAAAGAGGATATAGGCATTGTTACTGAAGTTTCTGTAGAAAGTCTAGAAACAATATTATCAATAACCTCTAGAGTAGCGTCTTCTAACAAAGGTCCTTCAATTCCAGCAGTTACGTTATCTGCCTTGAATTTTTCAAAAGCGTCAACTATAGGTTTTACAGGAACAGGTTTATTTCCTGCTCTAACAATTATCTCATCTATAGTAGATCCATAACTAGCGTTTACGGCCTTTTTACCTGCATCTATAATAGAAAACGCAGCATAACCAAGACTATCAGGGTCTGTCCCTACTTCTATGTAGTTTTTACTGAATAAGTTGTTTAACTCATTAGTTGTTATTTCATTAATACGTCTAGCGTTTGCTGTAATTAGAGGAGAAGAAGTCATACCTATTCTAGATATGTTTTCCATAACTTCTGGAAGACCTGCTTCTCCTATTTGGCTAGGATATAAAGTAGCTCCTCTTTCTGACAAAAATCTTTGAGTTTCTAATAAAGATTCTCTAGATCCTGCTTCTGCTGGTTCTGCTCCAGCCTTTTCAGAAAGTTCTTTTAATACTTGTTCAGGTGTTTTTCCTTGATTAAACGCTCTTTTAATAAGAGGAGCAAAAGCAACTTTTACTACTTTACCTAAACCTAAAGTTGCTACATCAAACCCTGCGCTTATTGCAGCCCCTTTGATAGCTTTTGCATAATCAAGCTCTTCTTCCGTTAACAAATCAGAAGCTAAAGAACCTGCACCTGTACCACCAGCGCCTAAAAGTACGGCTCCAGCTATAGCACCATAAGGTCCGAAACGTGCTCCTTGTGCAGCGCCTACAATACTACCTCCTATTCCAGCAGGAATGTCTAAATTACCTGTAAGAAAGTCTACGTAGTTTCCAGCAGCCTTATTCATTGCTTCTCTTCTACCCATTGGTTTTGATTCAACAGGAGTTAAGTCAGAAATATCAAAAGGTTCGCTAGGAGGAGGCACAGAACCTTTTGGAAACTCTTTTCTTAATATTGCTTGTATTTCCATTTCTGACATGTCATCAGGAAAACTTATGTTTCCTTGTGGTGTGCTTACTATTTGTGGCATTATGCTGGCTCCAAGCTTTGAGTTTCTGGATTCCAAATATATTTTACATCTTCTTGCTGTCGTTTTTCTTCTTTAGATTCTGGAGGAGCAATATAGTTGTCAGTTCCTGTTTTCTCAAAAAACTTATCTAGTTTTCTATTGTAATCTTCTAAAGTTTCAGAATTTCTTAATAAGTTTTGTTTTTGTATAGCTTTTTCTACAATCGTTTTAAGACGCATTAAAATACGTTTGTTTGCGGGGTTGCCTCTTTTTAAATTAGCATATAAAGCTTTGATTGCTTCTCGCTCGCTATCACTAATTACACCTCCAAACAAAGGCTTTAACCTACTAAACATAGCCTCACCAACAATTAACTCGTATTCTGCTTTGTTAGGATCTTGAATGCCTCCTTCTCTTTGAATAAAGTTAGCAACACTTTCTGCAATTCCTTCAGTTTCAAAAGTATCCAAAAGATTAACCGCTGCTATTATGTTGTCTCTTTCTGCTACTAAATCTAAAATTTTATCAGAAGCCTGTACCTTTAATTCACCAAAGTCTTTAGATTCTTGAACATTTTGTGCTAAACGTGGTCTATCTTCGCCACCGACGCCGCTTGTTCGAGAAATAATAATAGTATCACCTATTGGCTCTTCGCCTGTATATTCAAGACCAGCTTTAGTTTTACCTTTTCTGTTACCAGCTACAGCCAATGTGGTTTGATCTCGTGTTCCGTCAGCAAAATGAGTAGTAATATCATTAAATTTATTACCTACAGCGTCTCTCAGAACTACAGTATCAGTTTTAACAACTCTTTTAGTTCCGATACCTTTTGCTTCCTTTAAAATATCCATGGCTTCGTCCGGTGAAACAAGCATTGCTTCAGCCATTCCTAAGTAGCCATTTAACATTTTATCGTTTTGAGGATCAAAATCGTTGTTCATTGCGATAGCTTTTAAACGGCCTTTACCTCTTTCTTGAATAGGCTGTTTACGTCGTTCTTCAGCTTCTCTACCACGTTGTTGAACTGTTTCTTGAATTTGAAGTCCTTGTAAAATATCTTGTGTTGAAACACCACGTTCTCCTGCTCTTTCTGCAAGAACTTCTGGAGTTAGTGTTCCAGAAAGCGCATTAGTTAACAGACCACGTCTGGCAAGATCCTCTTGCTCACGTTGTTCCTTCATTCGCTGTGACGCTCTAGTCATAGCAGGACCAGCTGCTGCTGCTCTACCTACTTCATACAGGTTTTGACCAAATGCAGGCTGCATAAGACCCTGTATTATTCCTTTTGAAAACGTAGCCATCTTAGCCTCCTATGCCTAATAGATCGAACAGTGGGTTAACAATCTCAGTAACACCGCCACCCATGCCAACTTGCTGTGGTGTCAACAGTCCTGACAGGAGACCAGTACCTAGTTGACCGTAGAGGTTAGCTTGTCCAAGACCTGAACCAAGCAGTGCCTCAAGTCCACCCATTTGTGCTTCACCAAACAAACCAGCGCCAGTCAGCTGACCACGTTGCGCCATTTGTGCAGCTGGCATACCTGCTTGTAGGACGTTCAATGCTTGCGCTTGAGGTGTGTAACTAGCACCCATGAACTGACCACCTAGCTGTGCCTGTTGCATCTGCTCAGCTTGCGCCTGTTGCATTGCACTTAGCATCGCTTGGTTACGTGCTTCTTCCTGAGCCTTAGCCAAAGCAAACTGCTCAGGAGCGCCTCCGAACTGCGCTGTACGCAAACCTAAGCGTCCTTGTGCCGCTAGACGCTCTTCAGTAGCAAGCCTCTGACGTTCCTCTTCAGGACGCTGTGCTTCCCTAATTCGTTCAAAGACAGCCTGCTCACGTGCCTGCGTAGGTTGCATAGCCTGTTGATAAAACTGACCTGCACCTCCAAACATCTGCTGTTGGAACGCCTGTTCTTGAGGAGACAAGCCTACAGTAAGACCACCTTCAGGAGTAGTAGTTAATGCTCCTCCTGTTCCTGTCGTTACTGTGAAGGGCATAAACCGTGTTTGCTCTACACCAGTAGTAGCAATGTCGCCTGCTTCCCTTCTTGCTTGTTCACCTATGTCGCCAAGGCGTTGATAAGCTTTACCTGTAAGTAAACCACCAGCGCCTAAAGCACCTAAACCCAATAGTTGTCTTAATGTGTCGCTCATAGTAATTTACCTATCAAAGCCATTACGTTGATCTCCTGTAGTGACAGCTGTGAACCGTCAATCTCTGCTTCTAAACCTACAACAACACTAGTTCCGTAGCCTGTTGCATTTAAACTTCTTTGGTTGGTCAAAGCGCCACCTGTGAACTCCACAGTTGTGTACTCGCTCTCACCGAAGAAACCAGTAATCTGGTCTCCTACTGTAAACTCTGCTGTTGCGTACGTACCTTCAAAGTCATACGCCCACTTCATAAATACTGTTGCGTTGTTAGCACCCACTAACGTAGGCTTTAGCTTCTTAAGAATCTTGATGCGGGAGCTATCACCAAATGTCAAACTTGGGCTGTAGTACTTAAAGCGGTAGCCTAAACCGTTGTCCTGATAACCCACGTACTGACTAATACCTTCTGACGTGCCTATGTAAAAGTCACCGTTGTCCAAACGTGTGTAGGCTGTGAAGCCTGTAGAAGGCCAACGAGTGACACGGTAAGAACCGTTTTCTGTTGTGCCTCTAACGTCGAAACAGTAGGTATTGTCCTGACCTACAAAAGTTAGTAAGTAAAAACCTTCTTCAGGGCTATAAGCAGACCTAAAGAACGTGTTTTCTGTCTGCAGGGCATTAATGATGTCCTTAGTAATGTTTCCTGACAAACTGCTAACAGGCATGGACTTCTGTTGTATTGTGCGTCCAAAGCTCTTCAAACCAGTGTGTGATAGGAACAGTACGTCAGTACCAGTGTACTGCACAGTGTCTCTATCTACACAACCAACGCCTGCTACAGTGTCTACCAATGTCATTGTAGCTGGTGCTTCTGCTCCTTGGTACACCACAATGCTGTGCTTACCAAAAATGATAAGGAAGCCGTTGTGTGCAGCCAAAGCAACAATTTCGTCGTACCCGTCAGGCCAGACTTTGGATATGTCAATGGACCCACTAGTGCCGCCTGAGTAGTCATGACCTATCAACAAGTCAGACCAATAAACAGTAGAAGGACTGGTGCTAAGACCTGTTACCCAAAGACGCCCATAAGCAGAACAAACTTCATTACCTTGCACAACACCAGCAGCACCCGCTACTGAGTCTAGACGGACTACGGAAGTACCGTCGTACACCAAAGGTGCATGGGAAGCTTGAAACAAGTACGCCTTGTCGTTAAAGTTAACAATCTTCCAGTTGTCTGCTGTGATCGTGTAGCTACCAGGTGTAGCGTCAGTAAGCGTAGTAGTGCCTGTGAATATCTTGTTGTTGCCTACAGACAGAACTACGTTGCTACCACTACTTCTTTCAAACTCCTTTATAGCTCTGATAGAACCAGAGCCTAACGCTGTCTTGTCAGTTGTAATAACACTATGACCCTTACGTGCCGCAATACGACCACGTTTGTCAATCACAGCGTTGTCTGCAATCTCTGCAAACGACGGGTCTTGTGCCAACGGCGAATCTTCGGTGTTAATACCTTTGAACGCTGGTGCTACAAGATTAATGCTACGTAGTTCTTGAGCCATATCAGATAGTCCTAAAGTACATTTCTTCTGGATGCTTAGCTGCGTCTATTGCGATAGCGTCAGACAAGTACCTATCAGCAATACCAAAGTACTCAGCAGTAGAAGTTCCTCCTGTTTCACCACGTTCACGAGCCAACAAAGCAACAGCTAGGTGTATCACAGGTTGTGAAGGTACTAGCAGTGTGTCAGTGTTAGCACTCAAGTCAGCCTGTCGTTTAATCACGTCAAACCGCAAGCTGTACACACCGTCTGGTGTTGGACCTACGAGTACTTGCGTGTCACCACTAGCGTCAAGGCCGTTGTACGTGTAGTACATAGGTGCGCCTGTAGCAGCGTTATTGATGTACAGTTGCTCGTTAAACCAGTCCTTACTTTGGTACTCCATAAAGACGTTACTAGTGTCGTTAAGAACACACATAACTTTTACGTTGTCACCACAGTCCGTCAAGGAATACGTATTGTCGTCAGCTGTAGTAGAAACAGTAATAGTGCTTCTCAAGGCTGACCAGTCGTTAGACTCCTCTACTAACTTCTTAGCGTCGTTAATAAAGTCACTAACCATCTTGTTATAAGTAGTGCTAGTAACCGACGTGGTTTCTTCTTCACGCAGTCTGCGTAGCACGTTGTTCATAAGGTTCAAGTATGTCATCCGATATATTCCTTAAACAAACTGCTTGTTATTCCGATTGGACCTAATGTTTCTTCCAGAGACGCTACGTAGTCAACTTGTGGTGCTTGACCTATTTCTTCTAAAGTAGGCAACTCGTAAGTAATGCCTGACATGAAAGGACTAAAGTCAGTTCTTTGGGGTGCTGCCGCAGCTGCCATCATGCCTGTCCCGCTACCAACACCAGGTCCTGAACCATCACCAGTACCAGTCCCTGTTCCAGCACCTGAACCGCCTCCAGTTCCAGTACCGTCTCCTACACCAGTTCCAGCACCAGTACCATCTCCTGCACCGTCTCCAGTTCCTGTAGTGTCCTTACCACGTGTTTCGGTGTCCTTACGCTCTTGCTCAGAAGACTCAAGATCCTTCTCTAGCTGTTCGTCAGCAGCGTCCTTATTGGCTTGTTCAGCATCCTTAGCTTCGGTTTCTGCACTAGCGTCCTTCTGAGCATTCTCGTCTTTGGTAGCTTCTTCAGCCGCTTGTTGTTCCTTAGCGGCTTCTTCAGCAGCGGCTTGTTCCTTAGCTTGCTCTTCAGCTGCTTGTTCCTTAGCGGCTTCTTCTGCTGCTACTTCTTCCTTACGTGTTTGCTCTGCTTCTTCCTTACGTGCTTGCTCAGCTTCTTCTTTACGTGCTTGTTCTGCTTCTTCTTTTTCCTGAGTTTCAGCAGCAGCTTCCTTCTCTGACCTTTCTGCTGCGGCTTCTTCCTTCTCTTGAGTTTCAGCAGCAGCTTCCTTTTCAGCCTCTTCAGCGTCCTTAGCTTCGTCCTCAGCTTCCTTCTCTGCTGTTTCAGCTTCGGCTTCCTTCTGAGCTTCTTCGGCAGCTACTTCTTCTTTTTCTGCAGTTTCAGCAGCGGCTTCCTTTTGAGTTTGCTCAGCTTCCTTGCCAGCTTCTTCAGCAGCCTGCTGTTCCTTCTCGTCCTCTTCAGCGTCCTTAGCAGCTTCCTCAGCGTCTTTTTGTTGCTCTTCAGCTTCCTTATCTGCTTCCTCTGCTGCTTGTTGCTCTTTGGCTTGCTCTTCAGCGTCCTTCTCTTGAGCCTCAGCTTCTTTGTCAGCTTCCTCTGCAGCTACTTCTTCTTTCTCTTGGTTTTCAGCTTCCTTGTCTTCAGCTTCTGCTTGAGCTTCCTTAGCTTGCTCTTCGGCAGCTTGTTCTTCTTTACGTGCCTCTTCAGCAGCTACTTCTTCTTTTTGTTGCGCTTCGGCTTCCTTGTCTTCGGTTTCTGCTTGAGCTTCTTTCTCTTGCGCTTCGGCTTCCTTGTCAGCTTCTTCAGCAGCCTGTTGATCCTTATCGTCTTGTTCAGCTTGTTGATCTTTTTCAGTCTGCTCTGCTTCTTCCTTCTGCAGTTCTTCGGCAGCTTCCTTGGCTATTTCTTCTGCTTCTTCTTTTCTAGTCTCTTCAGCAGCTTCCTTTTCTTCAGTTTCAGCTTGAGCGTCCTTCTCTGCTCTTTCTGCGGCAGCTTCTTCTTTCTCTTCAGTTTCAGCCTGAGCGTCTTTTTCAGCAGTCTCTGCGTCCTTAGCTTCAGTTTCTGCGTCAGCTTCCTTTCTAGCTTCCTCTGCAGCTACCTCTTCCTTTTCCTGAGTTTCAGCTTGAGCTTCCTTCTGTGTCTGCTCAGCGTCCTTCTCAGCTTCCTCAGCTGCTATCGCTTCCTTTTCCTGAGTCTCTGCCTCTTTAGCAGCTTGTTCAGCCGCTTGCTCTTCTTTAGTTTGGTTTTCAGCTTCTTTGTTAGCCTGTTCAGCAGCAGCTTCTTCCTTTTCTTGATTCTCAGCCTCTTTTTCTTGTTGCTCAGCCTGAGTTTCTTTCTCTTGGTTTTCTGCTTCTTTTTGCTGTTGTTCAGCTACGTCCTTTTCCTGAGTCTCTGCCTCAGCGTCCTTTTGAGCTTGCTCTGCAGCTTGAGCTTCCTTTTCCTCAGTTTCAGCTTCAGCGTCTTTCTGAGCTTCTTCAGCAGCCTGCCTTTCTTTTTCTTCGGTTTCTGCTTCAGCTTCCTTTTGAGCTTCTTCCGCTGCCTGCTCTTCTTTCTCTTGAGTCTCTGCCTCAGCGTCCTTCTGTGCCTGCTCTGCTGCCTGCTGTTCCTTTTCTTCAGTTTCAGCTTCAGCTTCTTTCTCTACTTGTTCAGCAGCTTCGTCCTTAGCTTCCTGTTCAGCCTGTTGTTCCTTTTGAGTTTCTTCGGCGTCCTTTTCAGTTTCCTCAGCTTCTTTTGCTTCGGTTTCTGCCTGACGCTCTTTTTCAACTTTTTCAGCTTCTCTTGCTTCTTTTTCCTCAGTCTCAGCCTGAGCTTCTTTTTTAGCTTCCTCAGCAGCTTGCTGTTCCTTTTCCTGAGTTTCAGCCTGAGCTTCCTTGTCTGCCCTTTCAGCAGCCTCAGCTTCCTTTTGTTCAGTCTCTGCTTGAGCTTCCTTGTCAGCACGTTCGGCTGCTTCAGCTTCCTTCTGCTCAGTCTCAGCAGTAGCTTCCTTCTGTGCTTCTTCTGCAGCCTGTTGTTCCTTCTGCTGTGTTTCTGCAGCAGCTTCTTTCTCAGCTTCTTCAGCAGTTTCCTTGTCGGAACGCTCAGCGGCGTCCTTAGCAGCTTCAGCAGCAGCGTCCTTAGCAGCACGTTCGGCTGCAGCGTCTGCGTCCTTCTGTTGTTGCTCTGCTGCTTGAGTTTCTTTCTGTTGTCTTTCTGCAGATTGTTCTTTTTGTGCTTCCTCTGCAGCGGCTCTGGCTTGTTCCTTCTGTATTTCTTCAGCTGTGTCGTCAGCAGTAGGAACAGTGTCAGCTAGTGGGTCGTCATCGTCAGGAGGAGCAGTAGTAGAAGCACCTCCGCCACCACCGCCACCTCCTGTTTCAGGCTCTGGTTCCGGCTCAGGTGCTTCTTCAGGAGGATCGTAGTCAGGATCTATAAAAATTTCTGTTGGTTCGTTAGGGTCTCGTACACCAATAATGTTGCCAGATTCGTCTACGTCATTAATCTGACCGTACTCTTCACTTCTGTCGTAGTTAAAGTCTATTACTACCTGAGTGCCGTCAGTGTGTATTGTGTATCCTGACTGAGCTAGTGCTTCAACTAACTCTTCTTGAGTTGAAACACCAAACAAACCCATTAGTACTTCTTGATCTGAATCAGAAAGACTAAAGAATCCGTTAGCGTCTACTCCTGTTCCAATGCTTGTCATGTGGTCAACAATGGAACCAATGTCTTGTTGTTCTACTGCGCTATCAATAGCAGTTTGAAAATCAGTATCTGAAGGTTGTCTAGGATCATAAGGAACCTGACCTTCGCTTAAACCTACTAATTGGTCTACAAGAGCAGGGTCATCTACAATATTACCTTCAGCGTCGTACCACTGACCTTCGTCTTGATAATAAGCAAGATTACCGTCAGAGTCATAGATACCGTCCTGACCTAACTGAATTTCTCCTGAAGCAATAATAGAAGCGCCGTCTTCAATGTAACCGTCGTAGTAATCAACAGTACCGTCGTTATTTACTACTGCAGTTCCGCCTAATTCATATATGTTACCGTCAGCGTCTCTATAAGTACCGTCGTTTGGATCATAAGTTACGTCAACGTCCTGACTTAAAATTCTATTACCGTCTGGGTCAATGTAATAGTCGTACGAACCAGGATCAACGTAGCCTTCGCCCATTCGGTACTCTAGCTCGTCTTCGTCTATTTCTTCTACAACGTCTCCAACGCCTTCCACAATACTTTCAAATTGTTCACGGAAGTCAGAAATGTCAGTGTTTAAGTCAGTTTCTATTTGTGACAAAAAGTCTTCAATAACACTTACGTCAGGAACCCAGCCTCTAAAGAAGTCCTCAAGCTGGTCAACTGTTGACCCTGCCATGTCCTCTAGACTTTCTAAGTACTCACTAAACTGGTCAGAAAGACCTGCCTGAAGCATTGCTTGTGCAAGTTGCTCAGCATCAAGTTCACCACTTGTGACTAGCTGTGTTGCTGCGTTAATAACACCAGCTTGAATAACAGCGTCAGCAAACTCACTACCTGTTTCTAATGCTTGGAGTGCTTCCTGTGCAGCGTCGGTGTCTAGTATTCCTCCAGTAATAGCAGACTGAATAATGCTTTCGAGACTTATGTCTACACCTTCGCCTCTTAAAATACTGGTTGTTGCTTGTGAAAGAACTGAATTAACAGCAGCAGAAACAGCAGCAGCTGTTGTACCACTTAAGCCTAGTGCTGAAGAAACAGTAGAACCAACTCCTGCACCACCAAGAGCAGCACCAGCAGCTATCTGAATACCTAACTTCAGGTAATCACCAAAACTCATGTGGTCGTCTACTTTGTAAGTCTTTACATAAGCAGAGCCGTTCCACTCGTACTTGTCGCCGTCTTGGTTGTAGATTGTAGAACCTACGCCGTACTTAGCTAGTAACGCTTGGTTTTCTTCAGAGTTGACCCAGCGATCATAAGCAGAAGACTGCTCCTGCATTCGCTGACCATAGGCTTCGGTGTAAACGTCTTGATCGCTATCGGTGTATTGAGTAAGATCCTCGCCTTCAAGGATCATTAGCTGGTCTTCAGTTAGTCCTCCAGTGTATTCGTCCCAGTTACCTACATCGTAGTCACCAGCTTGAATTAACTCTTCTCGCTCAGTCATGTAAGCAAGATAGTTATCAAAGTCACCGAAGGCTTGCTGAAGCATTCTAGAGCCTTCGTCATTGAAGTACTCACGTAGTTCAGCTTCAGTTACTTGAGTAGCGTCACCTCTTGCATACAGCGCATTAGGGTTAGCATCACCTGTTTCGACACCTCTAAAGAATGTAAACGTAGTTACACCTTCAGGCTCAGGTTCAGGCTCTGGTTCTGGTTCTGGTGCAGGTGCTGGAGCAGGTTCAGGTGTGTCAGTTCCTGTTTCTTCTGTTGTTCCACCTACAGGACCACCTGTTGGGTCAAACGGCCCAGTTTCTCCAGGCTGTCTTTTTGTTGGGTCACTTGCTGTACCAGTAAGCATTCCTGATTTTGTTGGAGGCGCAGGTTTACTTTGTACAGGCGTAGACGTAATAGTAGCTCCTGGTTGAGGATTAGCTGCTAAGTACCTAACGGCATCGTAAATACTAGGAAACTGTTGTGTGCCTACGTAATACGCCATAGTTTACTTCTTCCAGTTAGCTAAACCACGTAGCCCAAACGACGCTGCTACAGCAGCACCTAAGAATCCTTTGTACCACTCAGGCATGCCGTTTAGTGCTTCAAAGCCTGCCATAACTACAGGAACCATAGAGGGAAAAAACGCAAGTACACAAGGGACTGAAAACAAGATGGTAAACCATTCGTCTTTCCACGAGTTAGCCGCGTTGTTTGCATGTATGTTTTCCCAGTTTGCGTCTTGCTGTATGGCTACCATTTTACGCTCATGTACAGCTTTCTTTTCTTCTGCCTTGCGCTGCAGGTGTCCGCCCACAAGGTTAACAATAGGACCAATTAGTGCTTGCATCATCTGAAGTACTCCGCAACAACAATACTAGCTATAATAAAAGGGTAGATAGACAGAACCATACGCTCTAGCTTGTCAAATCTTTTACCGCCTTCGTCTAACTGCATTTGAATCATTTCGTAACGTACAGCACACTCTTTTTCGTGACCTTCGATTCTAGCTAGTAATTCTTCTGTCTTTGTCATGCGTTACCCCAAAGGATTTGCTATTGAATCTAGGCCAAGCCAGATATCGTCTATTTCTTTTTGTATACGCTTAAGTCTTTCGTTAGTGTCTTTGAGTGACTCAAGCCTGTTGTCTACCCTTAGTACTGCTTCTGCGTTAGACTTTTCTACTGCTGCTACACGGTCACGTAGGTCTAACAATTCCTTCTGTGCTTCCATGATCGCTTCTAGGTTTGTGCCTAGTTCAGCTAACTTACCCTGCAGACTAGCTACGTCGTTGTCTTCTAGTGACTGCTGCATGTTAGCTATGGTCACTTGGTAGCCCTGTAAGGCTTCTGTTTGGCTCTCACGCAAATCTTCGAACCTAGCCTGTAGGGTACTAGCGGTTACTCCTGCAGCCTCTACAGCGGCTTCCTGAGCCTCTAGACGGCTAAAGAATTCTGAGGCTGTCCAGATACCACCAGCAATAGTTGACGCAAAGGACACTACTACTGCTACGTAAACACCCTTAAACGACTGTCCACCTATGTTTAACTCTAGATCATCAAGCGCCATTTAGACACGCCTCATAGTCCGGAGCAAACCAACAACCGCCTTCTGGTGAAGTTCTAAAGAATTCTGTGTCTTCACCTTCAATAAGAACAGACTCAACAGTTACAAAGTATCCACCTAAAGCTAAACCTTGTATTGTTTCACCACCGTCAAACGATACCCATACTGCTGAAGTAGCGACGTCAAAGAAAGAAGTAGCAGCCTCTGCATAGGTAACTCTAATGTCGTACGCCATTTCGTCCGCTGTAGCTACCAGTTCTTCGTCATTAGCAACAGCAAAGTACGCAGCAGCGGTCTGAGCAGCGGACTCTACGTTGTCCAAAGACTCGTTGTAGAAGTCTACCTCTGCGTCCGAAAGCACAACGTCGTTAGCTTCGATGTACTCCTGCAGTGCCATAGCACCTCTTTCGTCTCCAGCTTCCTGTGCGTCCTGAGCCATCTCGTTAACTGTGGCTACTTCAATCACTACCTGAGCAGCTTGTACGTACGCATCTACAGCGGCGTTGACTTCATTCATGGCCTGTTGTGCCTGATTATCAAAGTACTCTTGAGCGCCAGGATCATAAGTGTACGTAGCGTTTTGTACAGCAGCTAGAGCATCGTTGTAAGCCTTAGACTGGTTGTAGCTAATCTTGCCTTGGTCTACAGTCCCTGTTGGAGCAATGCCGCCTAAAGGTGCGTAAGCCTGTAAACCACCAACAGCCTTGATGCCGTACTTAAACGTGTCACGTATGGACTGACTAGCGTTAACTAGGTCGTCAATCTCGTTACTGTACGCTGGTGCGGAAACGAGCAGAAACGCTAGTAGTGCTTTCAACCTCAGTCGTGTCATTCGAGCCAACTCCTAGTATGTTGTCGTAGTAGTCCTTGCTTTCTGAGTAGTCCACAATGTGCAACTCAGGGTTACGTTTAATTTCTAGTAAAGCGCTTTTGCCTACTATTAACTTACCATTCTTGATGATAGGGCAAGGAGTAGCAGACATCATCATAGCTCTCCATACGTTAGGGTTTTGACACATTAGCGATACAGCTGCTACCTTCATACCCATGTTAGAAAGAGTAATACTGTCTCTCCTTCTGTTGCACTCAGTGTCCTGCATGTACTTACCAGAGGACAAACCAAGACCCACCAACTGCACACCACCTGTAATACTTTGGAGACAGCTTTCAGAACCGTTAGACATCAAACTAGGGCTGATTGCTGTGTTGACAGGCATACCACTTGAACCTGCTCCGTTGTACGTCTTGCTGCTGTTGTAACTACCTTCTGTGTTATTACCACCGACTTGTGTGTTGCTGTTCAAGTCACCTTCTTGATCGTTGTCTGGTAGTACAGAAGGAATACCTTCTACTTCTACTTCTCCTTCAACCTCTGCTCTATTCTGAGCAAAACCTGACAGTGACAAAGTCACAAGAACAAAGAACACAAAGTAGCGCATGTTTTACCACGGCATACCATCAGCAGACACAGGGTTTTTCTGCGCTTCGATGTTAGCTGTCAGTGCCGCTTCAGTAGCACTCTGGTCTACCTCTGCGTGTACCCAGCCCAATACAGTAGCCTCTGTTAAACTGTCGTAAGCAACAAAGTCATCAGCATCAGCGTCAGGCGTAAAGCCACACGTGCCGTAAGCAGAGGCAGTGAATGTTTCGTCACCAACAGTTTCAGATTCAGTAACACGCCAGTGCGCAACGGTAACACCGCCGTCTGCCAAGTTACGCTCAAGGTTTGCGATAGTCCATGTAGCCATTAGTTAGCTCCTTCAAGTTGTGCCACTCTGGCACGTAGTGATTGAATTTCTTTTACCAGCATTGGTACTAGCTTTGAGTAGTCTACGCCCATCATGTCTTCTGAGTCAGCGTCTCCAGACACAGCCTCTGGTGCAACGCTTTGTAGTTCCTGAGCAACCATGCCGTACTTCTGGTGTGAACCGTCAGCCTTCCAGTCAAACGAACGCACTTGAATAGCGTCAATGTCGTCAGAAGCAGAAGGTGCGTCTACGATGTTGTCTTTGAGGCGTTGGTCTGATGAGGTGTTGTAAGCAGTAGCAGAAGCAGTAATGCTAATGGTTCCAACCGTTGAGTTTGCCTGTCTAAAATCAACAACAGTTCCAGTTGTTGATGGTCTGTTTAAAAGCAAACAGTCGGAATCTCTCGCAAAAGTTGCCGCACCAGTATTAGATATTCTAGCTCCTGCTGTATTTCCTGAAGAGGAAGTAGTCCCAACCAACAAGTTGCCAGAGCTATCAAGGCGCATATCCTCACTGCCATCAGAGCCAAACCAACGATGGTAGCCGCCAGTTTTGTAGCCTGTGTAACCGTAATGCGAGCCGCCTATTAATTGATATGACTGGCTAGTGCTGAGGTTCAATATGCCTCTGTTAGAAGAGTCAGCGGTGATTGAAAGACCAGTTGCAGTATTGGTGCTAACACCGCCTGACAGGTAAAGGTCTTTGAAGCGAACATCTTGGTCGCCTATATCGTATGTAGCGTCTGAGTTGGCTCCTCCAGTAGTTATTGGAATTACTCCAGAACCACTTACTCGTAGACCTTTGCTAGAACCAATAAGATACGCTGTGCCACCTTTAGCACCAATACTACCGACTGCTGAGCCGTCTTTGTACAGCCCAACTAGAATACCATCGTTAGAAAGTCGATTGACTTCTATACAAGCGGCTTCGTTGACAATAAATTGACCTCCACCATCAGGCGTTAATCGACTACCAGCGGTTGAAAAACTTGTACCAGTCTTACCAACCAACAAGTTGCCGCTTGAGTCGATGCGCATGCGTTCAGCTGAGTCATCAAAAAACATCAAAGCATCGTCATTGCCTACTTGTAAGCTATAACTGCCTGTGCCTGCTTCTGCTAGTTCTAGTTTTGCAGTATTAGTATTAGAGGCTTCTATATAAACACCTGCATTGCCGCCTGTATTTTTAGACGCAACCGTTACTGTTCCACTGCTACCTTGTGTTGTTAAATTAAACGCTGGACTGTCTGTGCCAATACCAACATTCCCGCCATTTAGAATAGCCGCATAATTAACGTCGCCGCCTGTAGGAGCATCAACGTAAAGACCTGTTGCAAGTGTTGCGCTTTGACCATTAAAGGTTTCTACCTTAACGCCAGCAATTTCTCCTGCACCGTTGAAACTGCCAGACGTTGTTGGAGCAACTCTAAGACCTGATATTTTAGAACTAGCATTAGCAGAGGCAGGAGCGTTAAGCGTTCCAGAGACAAGACCAACAGAGCCTACGTTGTTATTTGCAGGAGTCACTGTTGGGTTAAATATAACGCCAGCCTGTGAACCCGCTATGGTAATTGAGCCTTCTACATCAAGGATGCCGTCAGGTGACGTGTCGCCAATACCCAAAGACTCCGCAGACGCATCCCAGAACAACTTCGCAGTCGTGCCCGTATCCTCATACAGCGACACATCTCCGTTGCCGTCAATCTTGAGCCTATTTAACCGTCCGGTAGACCCTCCACTCAATGCCGTCTGGAAGTACATGTCAGACTTCCCACCAGACGGAACATCGACAAGAATGTTTGCGTATCCTCCGACCCCACTTGCGCTTGTAGCGCCGACAAATTCTAACTTAGCGTCACCCGTAGTTGTTGAAGGCAACCCCCCTTGAATACTTAACACTGCATCGCTACTGTTATTGTCAACAGTCAAACCATCAGCCGTCACAGTACCCGTTACGTCGATGCCTGATCCAAAAGTAGCCCCAGCATTAAAAGTGGCCGCACCTGCCGCTGACATATCCAGTGTTAAGGCTGTGACATCACTGCCGCCATCATTACCGACAAAAAGTATGTCTTCGTTAGAAATAGTAGATTTTATATTTAAGTTATTGTTAGAGCCGTAAATTCTACCAAACTCAGTTCCTGCATCTGCAAATTGAACAATTCCTGTGGCGTCAGCATCAAGAATAATTTCTCCCGCAACGTCTAGTGTTAGGTTGCCAGTAGCCACATCTATTTCGTTGGTGGTTATGGCTAGGTTTGTGCCGAAAGTTAATGACTCAGCACTAGCGTCCCACGTGAGTTTTGGAGTGTTTCCCGTATCCTCATAAAACGCCACATTGTTGTTGGCGTATATTTGTACGGCATTACCAGACGAATTATCAGTCTGAAGTAGAATTTCTCTTGTAGAACCTGCCCGAATCGTAATGTTTTCGCCGGAAGACGACTGAATGAGAAGGTTATCTCCTGTTCCATTGCCAATCGTATGGCTGTCACCAACTGTTAAGGAATCAGCAACAACTGCGCCAGTTACGTCGATGCCTGTACTTAGGGTTGCGAGCTTCTGTGAACCCGCATGATATAGCTTCGCCGCACCGCCATTTTCCGCAACAATCATGTCTGCGTTTGCAGAAGTTCTGAGCTTAATCGAAGCGCCGTCAGTTCTAATGTGTAGGTTTCCATCGCCTACATCGTCAATAAAACTTGTACTTCCGTCGTGATAGAGTTGCAAGTCGCTACCAGCACCGAAGATGGCCTTGTCGTTGTCACCGAAGGTTACGTTGGCAGAAGTCGCAAGACCTGCAAAGGTTGGAGTGTCAGTAGTAGCAACGCCTTGGTCTAGAGACTTAACAGCAGTCTCATTGGTCAACTCACTGTCCATGACAGCACCAGCGGCAGTAACGTTAGTTGTGTCAGTAACGTCTGCGCCTGCTTCGATACCGTCTAGTTTACTGTGATCTGCATCAGTGAATACATTAGAATCTGTAGCGGCTTCTACTGCGGCTCTAATCTCAGCATCTGTTTGATCTGCTGTAGCGTTAGCCTCAATACCATCAAGCTTCGTATGGTCTGCGTCAGTAAAAACGTTAGAGTCAGTAGCGGACTCAACCAGTGTACGAATCTCTGCGGCTGTTTGGTCAGCAGTAGCACCGGACTCAATACCGTCAAGCTTAGTGCCGTCAGTAGCAACATCACGTCCGTCTACAGTACCGCCTACAGTAATGTTGCCTGTAGCAGAAACAGTGGTAGCAGAGACAGCGGCAGGAGTAGTACCACCAATGACAGTACCGTCAATAGTGCCGCCGTCAATGTCAGGAGTGTTTACGTCAGGAGACGTGAGAGTCTTATTAGTCAGCGTCTGAGTGCCAGTCAGTGTGGCAACAGTAGAGTCAATAGCAAAGGTAACAGCATTACCTGAGCCAGACGTATCAACACCAGTACCACCAGTAAACGTCATGGTCTCAGTGTCTAGGTCAATGCTTAATGCGCCACCAGAGTCTGCTTGAAAGTCTAGGTCTTGAGCTTGGAGTTCTGTGGTTACAGCGTCAACGTAAGCTTTTACGGACTGCTGTGTAGGAACTAGGTTAGCACTGTTGGACGACATATCGTCTTCATCAACGAATGCAGTAATGCTAATAGTTCCGTCGGAAATAGTTTCGTAGGTCAACGTGCCTGTAAAGGTCGGACCTGCAATATCTGCTTTGGTTGCGATAGCAGTAGAGATCGCGTCAAACTCTGTTTCAAACTCAGTTCCGCGAATAATCTTACCAGAGTCGCCTGTCGGTAATGAGTCTTTAGCCCCAAAGTCTGTAGTCTTAGTGTAGTTCGACATCGGAAAGTCCTATTGCAGAAAACGGAGGGAAAGGAAAAAGGGGCCATTGCTGACCCCTCTTGTCGTTCTTATGCAGAAGGAACTGCGAGAACGAAACCAGCTTCAGGACGGTAAACCTGGACACCGTACAGCGTGTCAGCTGTGTACAGAGTCGAGAGGTATTCCTGCTTGTACTGAGTCTGTGAACGTACAGCCATTTGCTCTGCCATGACAATTGCGTCTTTGTGGAAGAGAAGAGCAGCACGTGTATCAACGGTTCCTGCAGTGTTGTCACCAGCAGCTTCGATAGTTGCACAGTTAGAAGACACGTAGATGTCTACACCGTACAAGTTACCAATGAGGCCGCTGTTAACTGACTGACCACTTACGAAGTCAGAAGACACGTATCGGTCAATGCCCATGATGGCATTACGAGTTGCAGGTGGGATGATGAGGCAACGGTCTTCCATAGGAACGTCGTTGTCGTCCATCTTCTGAATCATGTCACGGAAGAACGCATCAGTAAAGTCGTCACCAGAAACAAGAGTGTCGTCAGTGTACTGAGTAGTTGTGCCGTTGTCATTGAAGAAACAACCAGTGTGCTGATAGTCAGTAGGAGCTACTGAACCAGAGTACACGATTGAACCACCGTTACCAAAGCCAGTACCTGCTGAGTGCAAGTCAGTGTCTACCTTAAGAGCAAGCTGGTAGCCAGCATCTTCAGTGTAGAACTGACGGAGGCTGTTGAGAGCCTGTACTTCGACGATGTCTTCGATAAGACGTGAGTACTCGAAGTGACGGTCAACAGCAATCTGCAGTTCTGACTCTAGGTTTGCTTGGATTGTTACCGCAGTAGCTTCAGCTTTTGCAGAAGCAGATCCACGTGTTGGCTTAGGAATGTGAATTACGTCACCTTTCTTACCAGACATTTGGATACGCTTTACAAGAGGTGCAAGCTTGAGGTTCTTTTGGTATGCTGCAATTACTTCGTCACTCCAGATTTCTGGGATAAAAGTACCAGCAGCGGTTTTGTCAACTACAGCATTAGCTGTAAAATAAGTTCCAGAGGTTTCGCCAGCCATGATAAATCTCCTTGATAATTAGGCTACTTAACTCGACCCTCTGCGTATGCTTTGAATATCTCGTCTGACATAGACTGATATCGTTCAGGGTCGGTTCGCATGAGTTTAATTATGTCAGCCCGACGATAAGTCTTTTTACGAGACTGCTCTGCTGTTCCTCTAGCAGTTCCGGTAGTTGCGGCTTTGAGAGATTGTTTGCGTGCTGTTCTTTCTACTTTGGCTGTCTGCTTAACCATCTGGTTACGCTCTTTCCAAAGACTAAACAACTCGTTAGCAGCGTCATAGTCATATTCCTGGTCTGCTGCTACAAACATCTGAGTCCTATATTTAGAAGCTTTGATCCACTCAGCAAATTTAGCGTCACCTAGTATGTCTTGCATGTCAGGATGTTCTGACTGTAGTTGTGCAAGTGCGGTTTGCTTTTTGTACTGAGCAGTGTATTCCTGCGCTTCTCTAATTTTAGGATGATTCTCAATAGCTTTACTAACGGCTGATTTTGGATCAGTAAAGAAATCAATGTCGTCATCATCGTCAACGGGCTGTTGAACAGGTGTTTGTTGCTTTTCTTCGAGTTGTGTATGAATGAAGTCGTCTACGACCTTACGTAACTCACCAACTTCGGAAGACTGACGACCAAGCATCTTTTCAGCTTCTTGGTGCATCTGTACAATTTCTTGTACTGACTTACCTTGGTACTTATCTGGTAAATCTTCTTCTTTAGGTTTGGCTTTCGGTTTAGGTTTTTCTTGAGTTGGCTCATCAAAAGATGTAGCTTCAAGATCAGTTGTTGTAGAGTCGTCTTCAATACGCTCGTCTATAATTGTCGCTCTTGACATATTAAACTACTCCGCCTTTTATTATGGTTATGGAGATAAATGTAAAAGGGTTAGCCGTTAGGCGTCCTTCTTTTTGTTGCGTCCGGCTTTTTCATGTTCCCTAACCCATTTCATGTGCTGACCTGGAAAGTCTCCAGAAGCACCGTCAAGGTGGAAAGATGGGGCAGACACTAATCGCTTAGCGTTAGCGCCACAACCACACCTACTAGTTGTGACGTCAGGCTGTACGAATTCTTCAAAGACATGTCCGTTAGTGCAACGGAAGTCATAGACCTTAAACATCTAAAGGTTCTTCGTCTTCTGCTTCTGCTTGCTCTCTAGCAGCAGTAATAGTGTTTTGTAAATTTATAATAGTCGCAAAGGCAGCTACTTGTCCTTTACGATAATGTAAATCTTCTATGTCTTTTACTGTTTGAATATCAGCAAGCTGAGTAGCATTAGTAGAGAGTTCTTGTACGAGTTGTTTGAAACCTTCGTGATTGAAGAGTTCGTTATAATTATTAAAATAAGTTTCAAGCTCGGGAGTCATAGTTTCCTCTAATGTTTAACTATAGTAATAGTATAGCATATTTTTATTCATTTGTCAAGTCTTTTTTTAGACTTTCTTGCATTGCTTTTTGACGATCACAAGCATGGCAATCGCCACACACAATAAAACCATCAAGAGCATCTGTAGGATGTCTACAGGACCAGTACAGCTCACGTAGCTCTTCAGGCATACTTAAGTAGATGCCTTTGCTACGTTCTACAGAGTTGTACGTCATGTGTTCAAAAGGTGCTAACCAAATAGGCTTAACACGACGTGTAGTGCATAGTGCGTTTAACACACCTTGTGCTTCAGCACCTTCGTCCCTAAAGATGTTGTAGTCGCCTGTATAAACAATGTTAAATGTTTTACCTAAACCAGAAGCAACCCTCATAGCTTGGAATAGTGCAAGCACCATGTCCTTACCACCTGGATACTTAGCTTTCCAAGAGTACACTGAGGAAGAAAACTCAAAGGGTCTTTGGTTTTTCCTCATGTAGTTGATCGTGTTCTCTATGGCTTTTGCTTCTGCTTTAACACGGCCTTCAGAGTTGTCTATGTGTATTGAGTGTACGTGTATGTCTTGTTCTGTATGCTCCAAAAGATTCCATAGTAATGACACACTGTCCATACCACCTGAGTACATTACTATGGCTGTTTCTTTGTCGTTCCCTTTGAAGTAGTTTTTGTGTAAACATATATCTAAAGCTTGCTTTACTTTAGTTTCGTAACTCACATAGGCTCCTATGCTTTTCTAGTAGGCTTCTTAGCTGTTTTAGCTGCTTGTTTAAACGCTTTTGCTGTAGGCGCACCTTTAGTTCCTGGTTTACGCATACGTTCACCAGAACCTGCTTTTATGCGCTTACGCTTAGCTTGTATGTTAGCGTAAAGACCTTTTTTAGGCATTACTTGTAACTCCGTACCGTAGTTTTCTTTTTAGAAGCTGCTTTTTTCTTACGTGCTGCTGCGGCTTTTTTCTTACCTTCGGTAGTGTATGCGTACTTCTTTCCGTTTACCATTGGCATAGTTTTAGCTCCTTAGTTTGTAAAAGTCTTCTATCGTACACCGGACTTGGCGTCCTTTGTGTCTCATGTATACTGGTGCGCCTACTCGAAGTCGTTGTACTGCTACTTGAGTTACGTCTTCAGATACGTTGCAGCTTGGTATAACTACGTACTGCTGATCTGCTTTTTCTATGAGAATCTTAGTGTCTGCTGATGCCTGTAACGACAGCAGCATTACTGCTACTAGTAGTGTTCGCATTGTGTTCTCCTAACGTCATCACGACGTGCTTTAGCCTCACGGCTGTTGGTTTTATGTCATTACCATTTTACTTTATTGGCCCAAAATGCAGCCGACATCTTACCTTTAGCTATGTTCTTAGCGTGTCTAGCTTTGAACGACTTAGCCCTTTTGGTCATTGTTTTGTCACCTGTTTTACCTTGTTGGCCAAAGCGTATGGTCTTTACTTTGTCGCCTTCCTTAGCAACAACTACGTGGGACTTCTTAGGGTGATTAGGAGTCCTTTTTGGTTTGTTGTACCCGCTTACGCCCGCTCGTGCTAGTCTTGGGTCTTTCTTTGAGGGCATTACTCAATTCCTCTATTTGGCGCTCCAGTAGGTCCAGACGGTCGAACTGGCCTTTGAAGTTGTTGTTGATCTGGTCTAGGAGGATTTGCATTTCGCGTTGCGTTATTAGCATTAGATTGTCCTTTTTGGTCTATTGCTTTTTCTTTGATAAGCGTTTCAGCAACTTTTAGACGACGTTCAAACTCCTTGTCCTCTTGGTCACCTTCACGCAGGTTACGGGTAATAGCGTTAATCTTGTCAATCTCAAGCTCTTGAGGTACTGCTTGAGCCTCTGCAGCGAGTTTAGCAGCACGTGCTTGTGACTCTTGAGCCTGAGCAGACAGTGCAGCTGTTTGTGACTGCTGGAACTGCATTTGCGCTTGCTGAGCCTCCATCTGCATCTGTTGTTGCTGTGGGTTAGGTTGTGAAGCTTGTGCAAGTGCTGCAAGTAGCTCTTCACGGTTAGACAAATTCATGTTATCTACAACAGACTGAATAAGCGTATTATACAGCGGTGAATCTTTACCCATAGTCTGTAGTAACTGTACAAGCTGAGTAACTTCGTATTCACGAGCAATAATGCCTAAAGTACTACTTGCGTTAAACTTGTAATCAGCTACAGGGTAATTTTCAGGATCAAACTGCATGTAACGGTAGGCTGCTTTCTTGACAAATGGAATCAAGAAAGACTGCTGGAAGTTAATCAGTGTACGCTTGTGGCGTTTAATAATAGCGCCAAGAGACATACTAATGCCAGCGGCAGTAGCCTCGCCGTTAACACTACCAGCGATTCCTGCTGAGTCAACGGCTCCTGTTGCCTGCTGTACCATTTGCTGCAGTGCTCCTGCTTGAGCAAAAGTGATTTGGTTAACTTGACCAAAGTTGAAAGGCTGGAGTACTTCACGCGGATCTCCGTTAGTTAGAATCATTTTACCAGGACGTATTTCTGGCTTTGCACCGCGTGGTAAACGAGTAGCGTCAATAGCCATCATAGGATGAATGGTGAGACTCAGTGCGTCAATACGTGCGCGTAGTTCAGTGTCCAAAGCTTTCTGAGAGTTGTAACCTTTCTCACAGACTCCACGACCCCAAAAGCGACCTGGTACTACGTCCCATGGAAAAGCTACTACAGGACGATCAGACATCATGTAAGGATTAGCTTCTGCCTTCAAAAGTACACCGCCGTTAGCAACCACTACAACGGCCTCTACGTAACGTGACTCAGCGTCTACCTCTCCTACCACTTCTTCGTCTTCGTCGCTTACAGAGGAATCTAGAAGCTCTCGTGGCACTAAACCGTAGTACTTAGTAAGACGTACCTTGTCGTCATTGTAAATAGTTAGGTCTTGGTCAGGTTCCAAGTCAGTGTCAGGAGCAGCGGAACCTACGTACACGTCACGGTACACACCTTGTTCCTGCAGAAGTTCCACTTGGTGTTTACTAACAAACTCATCAATAGCTACACCCATAGCGTCTTCAACATTAGTTGCTACAGGGTCAATTAGGAAGTTCTGAGGCATTACTGGCTTAAGCTTGACAACTACACGATCAGTAATATTAACACCGACTGCCTGCAACTGTCCTTCCATAATAGGCTCAGTAGCAGGAACCATCTCTTTCATTTCTTCAATAACAATCTCACCAATGCCTGTACCAAAGACTGCTGAGTTAATTAGGCACTCTGCGACAGCCTTACGTATCATGCAGTTTTCAAAGTCTTCCGTAAGTTTGTTACGCAGGAACTGTACGTCTTGTCTTTGGGTGTCGCCAAGGTTGTCACTAACGTCAAACCACTTGCCACGTCCAAAAGTGGCTTCTTCTAACTCCGCTACGTTAGACTCAACTGCTTGCTGAAGTGCAGGAGAAATAATACGGGAACGCTCAGACCGACGCTCGCTGTCAGAAGGGTCCCACTGACCACGCCATAGTCGATAATATTCTTCAAATTTACTTTCATAGTTGCTTTCGTAGTGGTCTCTCCAGTCTTCGCATTTAGTCATGACCCAGTCTTCAAGTGACTCTTGGATCATCAGTGGGTCTTGTTCGTATAGTTCACTCATATTAGTATCCTGCTACTACGTCTAAGATTTCGTGGTCTTCAATCTCGTACGTATAGTCGTACGCCACATTAGCCAACTGGTCGATGTAAGCTAAAGCGTCAACCAAGTCATCGTGAGTTAATGGATCAGGGAACTGAAACAACTGGTCAAGAAACCTAGCATTCCACTCGCCTTTGTTTAACGTAATGTAGCCGTTTTCAAACCTACCTTGTAACGCCCACATAACTCTGTCTGTTTTCTTTTTGTTACCGTGTGTCAGTTCTTCTACTCTAAAGAACGTGCCGTACTTCTTTTGTAAGTCCACTAAAGGAGACATTACAGCTTGCTTAGCAATACCTCTTTCGATTCCAACCGATATGGGACGATAATCTCTAACGGCCTGAAATATCTTAGTTGCTGTTTCGTCAAGTGACCATCTGCCGTATATGATATTGTCAACATACCAACCATGCTCACTGACCTTAACCACGGCAATCGCTGTTTCGTCAAGCTTACTGTTTTTAGTTCTCTTCTTATTGACTTCTTCAAATCCTGCCAAGTCAACAGCAATGTAATAGTCTCCTACTTCGGGCGTATCTTTACTAAACCGAACCCAGTCTTCCTTAAACATTTCTGACCCACGAGCTTCAAACGACGCCATAAACTCTTGGCGAAACGCATAAGAAGACATAGACTTTTTAGCAACGTCAATTTCAGACGAGTCCAGTAATGGATTGTCATAAGAAGTAAAGTGCCAAGCTTTGTACGTTTCATCATCGTCTAACTCCGCATACTTGTACAACTCATAAAAATGGTTGCGACCCATTGGCGTACCAATGAACATCGCACAGCCTTTTTGATCCGCCAAAGCGGGTCTAAGTATCTGCTCGAATACGTCAGGCTTCATGTCTGCGTACTCGTCCATCACTAGAAACTTGAGGCTGACACCTCGCATTGTCTCTGGTCTGTCGGCACCTTTGAGGCTGATGGTAGCACCGTTGACAAGCTTGATTTGCAGATTATTAATATGGCTACCACTGATAACAGGGTTCCCCAATTCAAGCAGGGTTTGCCACATGATGTCTCTGGCTTGTCCTTGAGTAGGTGCGACGTAAAATACATGTCCTCTGTCCGCCTGTAGTGCGTTAACGATTAACATCCATGCTGCTAACCTAGACTTACCTGTACGTCGCCCAGCAGCTACTATTTTAAATCTTGTGTCGTCTGCCCAGACTTCCTGCTGCCAAGGCAGTAACTTAATGTTTAGGTCAGTCAAAAGTTCAGCCTTGGTGTTGCTGGCACTAATTCAAAAGAAATGATGCTAACAAACGTAGAGCCAGCTTCTGGAGTAAGACTTAGGGTGTCTCCTTCTTTTGCTACAAGGAACTCACCAAACTGTCCACCAAACTCTAAAAACTCACCAGAGTTAACATTCTTACCTGATAAGAAATCAATGTTGACACTGTTGTGTACCCAACGTGCATCAATGCTTTTACTACTGCCTGTTGTATTGGAAATAAACAAGTAAGTAACTATAGCGTCATAACCAGCAGGCACGTCCAGTATTGTGTTACTAGAGCCAGCAGTTAATGCGTCACCGTGTGAAAACTTCATATTAGTAAGTCCACATAACAGGTGTTGTACCGCGTGTGTCAACGTGTACAAAACCTTTGTCAATACCAATGCCAGTAAACTTAAGTTCAATGGCTTTGGTTACAATCATAAGGCGATCAGCGGCGTTTGTTATTCTTATGTCCGCCGCGATGCCTTGTGCGTGAGTACCAGGTACGTCTTTCTTAGCCTCTATAGGATGCTTGGTTGGATGCCTATAGCCACTCGTGACTTCAAAAGGAAAACCACATGCCTCACGTAACTCGTCTAACTTTTCTAGGAACTCTTGTTCCATGTTGTTGGTACCAGTGACCTGACAGTCAAATTCTTCTCGTGTGAAGTACTTAAGACTCATCTACTACTTCTCCTTCAATAATGTCGTCAGGTGTTGAGACCTCAGCAGTACCAACGCCACTAATGTTGATCTGAATAGCGTTTCTACCAGCGTCCTTTACTACGTCTTTTTCAAAAGCACCTACAGGTAACATACGGTCCATAATTAACTTCCAAGCTGCAGCCTGATTCTTATGGTCGTTGTCCAAAGCAGCATCAAAAATAGTCTCCAAAACCAGTCGTGACTTAGGTGATGCCAACATACGTGCTTTGTATTCATTGATTATCGCTGCGTCACCCTTTGGTCGGCCTACTTTGCCCTTGTTACCTGGCTTAACAGCAGCTACTTCTGACTTTCGGGGTCTACCACGACCTCTTTTTTTTATTTCAGCGGTCATAACATAAATTGTCCCTAATTACAACTATAGTATAACACAAGTTTACACAAAAGTCAAGTTATTTTTTAGTTATTTTACAAAGTAGTAGTTTTACTAGTGTAAACAATAGGTTACATGAGCAGTAATTACCGTTATTTTTTCTAATTTTGGCTTATTTTGTGCTTAGGTAGCTACAACTATAGTTATACAGCGGCAACACGGGCTCCCCCCTTGAATTTACACCAGGAAATCAAAGAAGTCAAGTGTTAATTTTCACAGTTGACATGGGCAGCAACTCGTGTTGACCGCTGGAGTTGGCATGGTTCTTGCACGAGGTGCAACATGGGGACAACCTGTGGATAACTTTAAACAACCTGTGGATAACTTTTGTTGGTGTGCTGGGTTGACAAGTGTGTGGACTTATGTTGGACCCTTTGGAGTTACCTTTGTTTATACGCACGCACGCAACTAAACGATTCGCCTGGTGTTGTCAATAGTCCAAACATGTGAAATATTTACACTTGACACTGGTCATCAAATGCGGCCTAATGAAGTCAACAGCAACCAATATGGAGCAACACAACATGACTACTACACACAACGGATGGACAAACAGAGAGACATGGCAAGCGAACCTATGGCTAGACAATGACGGCATCTTTGAGATGTTTAGAGAGGATCAAGAAGCAGTAACACCGGAACGGCTAGAGTCATTCCTAGAGGAACTGCTACACGAACACACTGGACAAGGTTCGTTACTAGGTGACATAGTTACCGACTGGATGTTGTCGGTTAACTTTGACGAAATAGCAGCCAACGCAAACGAGGAATAAACACAATGACAACCTATCAAGCAGCACTGTACAAACTAAATAAGGCCCAAACACTAAAGGAGCTTAAAAGGCTAGACAAAAGCTTTGAGAGGATTTACAACAATGGTTTGTTTACAGTCATTCAATATCAAACACTAGATCAAAAACTGGTAGATAAACTAATTGAATTAGAGGAATAAACACAATGAAACTTAAGCAACTAGGCAGCAACAAAACACAAGTCACCTATGACCTACACACTGGCAAGATGGACGTATTGTTTAGCTATGAAACACCAGTGGCAGCATGGCTACCAAACAGAGGCTACATACGCACAAACCAAAAGTTTAGCGTTACTACAACCAAACACATTAACCAATGGCTAAATGGTGCTGAAGCGTTAGAGGTGCCACAGTCACAACTAGAGGAGCTAGTATCATGAAGGACACTATTGACTGCTTTACTAGCTTTGACATGAACCAGGGTAAAACTAAAGTATTCTGTGGCTACTCAGGCATAAACAATGCTCACATAGTTTGGAGACAGGACGGTGACTATGTGGGCAATATGTTGATTTACAGTGACGCTGGAGACGCTTTGGAAGACTTTAACACACGCAAAGAGTTTGCACAGTCTATGGGAGTACTTGACCATGTTTGAACAATGGCAGCCATGGTGGGACGTTGTGATACTTTTGGTAGGCTTTGGTATCACGTCGATGGTACTTAAGGCATACGAGATGCGAACTAGAAAACTTAAAGGAGCAACCAGGAATGACAGACTACAAATTTGACTTTTACTTATCGTCCAAACCTATGCTACAACTTCTGTATGTTCCTAGTTATGGAACCTTTAAATATACCTATGTGTTGTCCATTGCATGGTTTAGGTGTGAAATAAGTAAATATTACTGGAGGTACTTTTGAAGAAAAGAAGGCAATATAGTGACTACTTCATGTCACAGGAAGAAGTAGCCAAAGCGTTAAACATAACACGTGCTGAAGTTCAACACACGGAATACACAGCATTGAAAAAGTTAAAAAGAGCAAGTAAACTCAGAAGATACGTAGGAGCTAAGGAGAACTAAAGATGGCAAGAGAACTAGTGGACATCTGGCAGGACGACTATGACAACATGGTGGAAGGCAAAGGCATCTATCGGGACTACGACAGAGATCCTGAGCCAGAACCAGACTTTGACGCCATGGACACCACTGTGGCTAACCTGGTGTTAACCACTGAGGAACTAAACCAGGAACACCAAAAGCAACTTAAGCACATCCAAGAGTTAGCAGACGCAATTAAACACTGGAAGTACTTAACAGGGAGAATTAACAATGGTTGAACAAATGCTGCCGCCAGACCCAACAGACTACTTTAGTGTTGCAGAGATGGACTACATGATGGCTATGATTGAGGACTATGAAGTAGAGATGTTTAGACTTCAGGTGAAACAAAGGCTTAAAGAGATGGACAGGAGCGACCTAGAGCGCAACATGTTGGACATCTACGGAGACGACTGGAAAAACGTATGAGATGTAAAGCATGTGATCGAATATTGGAAGAAAAAGAATTGTTAAAGAAAGACAACCAAGGAAACTTTATTGATCTATGCAACAACTGCTTATTTTCTTCTATAGATACTAATGTAGACAGCATTGGTACTATTACTGAAGATTTATTCTTGACAAATGATGAGGACTATGATACCCTCTACTAAAGTAGTACCTATGTAGTACCTTAGAAGTAAACAGAAGTAGTTAAACATTAGTAGTAAACCAAAGTAGTAAACAACATTAGTACTTCAGTAGTACAACAGGAGACAACTTAAATATGATCAGAGACGAGTTTAGTGTGTACGAAGTGACTGGAGGTGACTACTCCATCTATCGACTAGGCTTCAGTGAGGCCAGAGAGGTCGCTAACGAGATTATGAGGTGTGACCCTTATGGTGGTATACCTTTTGTTTTTAAGCTTGAGATGGACGCTAGAGAAGCTCCTAGCGACAACTTAAGGATCAGTAGGTCCGACTTTGAAATATTCCTGGACAAAGTGAGTGACCCTTTTCCAACACCAGAGGACGATTAACATGACTTACAAACAATTACTGGAAGTTTTACAGCGTATGCCTGAGTGTTATCTTGACCAACAAGTAACCTTCAGTTCTGGAGACGAAGACTGTCAAACAATCAACGCAGCTAGGATCTCCTACTTTACGTACCTTGTGAACGATCCTAATATGCCAAAAGAAGGTAACTTTGTGTTGGCTTTTGACTAAATGATGTGGTATAATATTAGTATGGCTAGAGAGGATCTAGTCGCAACCCAAGAAGCAACGGAGATTATTCCAATGGCAACAATCGAAGGCATTTGTAACTTTAGTAACCTAACGGAGCACGACGTGTTCAACGGCCAAGACACTGGTCAATTCTCTATGACTATCACTATGTCAGAGGACGACGCCAGTGAACTAGCGGCACTAGGTGTTAAGATCAAGGACTACCAAGGTGCTAAGCAGCGTAAGTTTAAGTCAAAGTACGACGTACGGACATTTGACGCTGAAGGTAATCCTTACAGAGGTGAAGTACCTTTTAACTCGAAGGTGCGCCTTAAGTACAAGCTAGGTCAGCCACATCCTGTACACGGTGTGTCTACTTACCTGGAAGCAGTAAAAGTTTTAGAAGAAGCAGTTCTAGTTTTTGATGAGGAAGCTGCAGACTTCTAACATGGCTAACTTTGTGAGACATGAAGGGTGTCCCAAGTGTAATTCTTCGGACGCCCTTGCTATTTATGACGACGGTTCTACACACTGCTTTAGTGCCGTCTGTGACTACCATACAAGTGGAACAGGTGACATGTCCGAAGTTATACCCATTGCAAAAGCAAAGCCACTACAGGTGTTTGGTACAGTGGCAGCAATACCCAACAGAAGAATATCCAAAGAAACCTGTATGCGCTTTGGCGTTACCGTTGAGTACGGCACAACAGGTGAAATAGTCAAACATTACTATCCTTACTATGACGTACATACGGGTGAAGTATGTGCAGCCAAAGTCAGAGAAGTCAAAACCAAAAACTTTTTTAGTAACGGAGACCCAAAGAATGCTGGGTTCTTCGGACAACAACAATGCACTACTAACAAGTTCATAACAATCACGGAAGGTGAACTTGACGCCTTAGCCGTGTACGAGATGTTTAACAAGCAGTACGACGTGGTGTCACTACGTGCTGGTGCGTCCTCTGCAGCCAAAGAGATCAAGGAACAGCTGGAGTGGCTTGAAGGGTACGACCAAGTGGTACTCTGCTTTGACAATGACAAGGCTGGTGACGCTGCTCTGGAACAAGTCAAGGACCTCTTTAGCCCCAACAAGTTAAAAATAGTAAAGTTACCTCTGAAGGACGCCAGTGACATGCTCATGGCAAACCGTGTTAAGGACTTTACGCAAGCATGGTGGAACGCGAAGGTCTATCGTCCTGACGGCATTGTAGCAGGGACTGACACATGGGACACACTGGTGCAAAAGCGCCAGGTGAAGTCCATACCTTATCCTTGGAACGGCCTCAATGAGTTAACAAGAGGACATCGGCCTTATGAGTTGGTCACGATCACAAGCGGCAGTGGTATGGGAAAGTCCCAATTTATCAGAGAAATTGAGTACGATTTACTACGCCGATGCGAAGGCAATATTGGAGTCTTGGCGCTTGAGGAAGATTTGGCCCGAACAAGTCTTGGTATCATGTCGGTGGCGGCAAACAGGCCCTTACACTTGGAAGAGGACACGCCAGTGGACGAGCTTCGGCCATTCTGGGAAGCCACATTGGGAACAGGACGTTACTACTTATTTGACCATTGGGGGTCAACTTCAGCAGATAACTTGCTCGCCCGTGTTCGCTACATGGCAAAAGCACTTGACTGCAGGTACGTCGTTTTGGATCACTTGTCCATCGTCGTCAGTTCCCAAGAGTCAGGAGACGAGAGAAAAGCCATTGACGAGATCATGACACGCCTACGCACACTCGTAGCTGAAACAGGCATCTGCTTGTTCCTCGTGTCACACTTACGCAGGTCACAAGGCAAGGCACACGAGGACGGAGCGCAGATCAGCTTAGGTGAACTACGTGGTTCACAAGCCATCGCTCAGCTGTCCGACATTGTCATAGGTATGGAACGTGACCAGCAGAACGAAAACGAAGACGTAAGGAACACTACTACTGTTCGAGTCCTCAAGAATAGGTACACAGGTGAAACTGGACCCGCTTGTTGGCTGCAGTACGACAAACAAACAGGGAGGTTACAGGAAGTCGCAAATCCTAATGCAAATGAGGACTTTTGATGGTAGACAGAAAAAGAAGAAGAGGAATGCAACAGACAGAAAAAAAACTGTTCATTCAAAACTACAAAACTGAAAAGGGGTGTCAAGAGTGCGGCTACAATAAATTACCAGCAGCATTAGAGTTTGACCACATTGACAGAAACAAGAAAAACTTTAAGATGTCGCAAGGCCATCTTTATTCTTGGGACAGACTAATAAAGGAACTAGAAAACTGTATTGTCCTTTGTGCAATATGTCACAGACAAAAGACAATGGAAGAAAAGGACTACTTAGAAACTGACTACGTGGAGCCTGAAGAGCTACAGTATGATTTATTTGGATCTTGAAGCTGACGGTTTAGACCCAACGACCATTTGGTGCGTAGTAACCAGGGAAAATGGTGTTGATACTGTACATACCACTCCAGACAGCCTCTGTGAGGCTCTGAGAGGCTCTGTGAGCGTCGTTGGACACAACCTGATAGGGTACGACATACCTGTCCTAAAACGTCTCTGGGACGTTTCTGTGGCCTCTGAGCGCATAGTCGATACTTTGGTACTTTCACGTCTTTTTGACCCTAGCAAGTCAGGTGGTCACTCTTTGAGGAATTGGGGGAATGAGTTGGGCTTTCCCAAAGGTGACCATTCTGACTTTTCTTGTCTGTCACAGGAGATGATTGACTACTGCATACAGGACGTAGCAGTCACTGAAGCAGTACACCAGAAGTTAGTCAGTGGTATGGACAAATGGGAAAACAAGGAGTGCTTGGAACTTGAACACAAGGTTCAGTGGATAGTACAGCAGCAGGAAAACAACGGCTGGCTTCTTGACCAGGACTTAGCTAACAACCTCTGCGCTACGTTTAAGGAAGGCATGAATGACATACAGTCCGAACTACAAGAGATGTTTCCACCCATTGTCGAAGAGAGGTATTCTGAGAAGACCAAGAAGCGTCTTAAAGACAAGGTTACGGTTTTCAATGTCGGCTCACGGCAACAAGTGGCAGAGAGACTTGAAACAAAAGGTGCAGTATGGTCGGAACTCACGCCAAGCGGAAAGCCCGTTGTCGACGAAAAGACGCTTAAGCAAAACGATCATGTCCCTGAAGCGGCAAAAGTTTTGGAATATCTGTTGCTTCAGAAGCGCCACGCGCAGGTACTCTCGTGGCTGGAAGCTACCAAGGAAGACGGTAGAGTACACGGAAGAGTCATTAGCAATGGTGCTGTTACTGGTCGCATGACACACCAGAATCCTAATATGGCTCAAGTTCCAGCTGGTCATAGTCCTTACGGTAAAGAGTGTCGCTCCTGTTGGACAGTCCCTAACGGTAAGAAGCTCGTAGGTTTTGACGCTAGTGGTCTTGAACTACGTATGTTAGCTCACTACATGAACGATAAGGAATTTACTAATGTCCTACTCACCGAAGACATTCATACAAGAAACCAAATGGCTGCTGGGCTTGAAACAAGACCTCAAGCAAAGACTTTCATCTACGCTTTCCTCTATGGAGCAGGCGATGCCAAAATCGGATCTATCGTTGGAGGAAGCGCAAGAACTGGCGCACAACTTAAACAGAGATTCCTACGAAATACACCTGCTCTTGAAAGTCTACGAGAACACACTACTAGAGCAGCTCAACGAGGCTATCTCAGAGGACTTGATGGTAGACATCTCAGGATTCGATCTGAACATGCTGCACTAAATACACTACTACAGGCTGCTGGTGCTATCGTCATGAAGAAGGCTTTGGTTATCCTTGACGACTATGCAAAACAATGGGATATTGACTACAAGTTTATAGGTAACATACATGATGAAGTACAATCGGAGGTGGCTGAAGAACAAGCAGAGAAATTCGGTTGGCTTGCGGTCGAATGTCTCAAGGCGTCAGGCGTACACTTTAAACTCAGATGTCCGTTGGACGGAGAGTACCAAATCGGAACTACGTGGGCAGAAACCCACTAAGGCTAAACCATGAAAAACATCTACACACTAGTAGAAGACATCTATGACCTGGTAGAGACTAAGGAAGTACCTGAAGGCGTAGACATTGAGGAATGTATAGAAGCCTTTGGTGAAGGCGTTAAGCGTCTCATGCGCCACGAGTTTACACAGAAGCGTGACGACTCAAGGAAGTTACGCATGTCCAACATAGGACGCAGTGACCGCTTCCTTTGGAACGTTTGGAATGACGTAGAAAAGATGGACGACATGCAGGGCCATACGTACGTTAAGTTTCTGTACGGGCATTTGATTGAGGAGATGTTACTATTCCTCACACGAGCAGCGGGTCACGAGGTGACGGATGAACAGAAAAAGTGTGAAGTTAACGGTATTAGTGGCTCTATGGACTGCAAAATTGACGGTGTTGTCACTGATGTTAAAAGCGTGTCCACTTATGGGTTTAGAAAATTCAAAGACGGAGGTCTCGCTTTTGATGACCCGTTTGGCTACGTTTCTCAAATTAAAGGATATGCAAGAGCAGAAGGCCAAACTAAGTACGGATGGTTAGCCATGGACAAGCAGAACGGTCACTTGACGTACCTCATGTATGACGATGAGGACACTCAAGCACCTGTCCATGAGAAGATCGGTTACGACATTGGTGAACGTATTGACCACATCAAAGCAATGGTGGAGCAACCTGAGCCACCAAAGCACTGCTACCAGCCAAAGGAAGACGGCAAGAGTGGCAACATGAAGTTGGACACTGGCTGTTCCTACTGTTCCTATAAGAAAAACTGTTGGCCTAACGTAAGAGCCTTTGCTTATTCGTCAGGACCACGCTATTTAGTAGAGGTGTTCAATGAGCCGAAGGTCCAAGAAATCAGCATTTAGAAGCACGTTTGAAGAAGATGTCAGCAAGATACTTAAGGGTTTTGACTATGAGCCGTTCACAGTTCCATACGTTATTGAGCGTAACTATCGTCCTGACTTTGTTCACAATGCTTCTGGTACCCTTGTTGAGTGTAAAGGGTACTTCAGAGACGGAGACACCAAGAAGTACACCAGCGTCAGAGACAGCTTGCCTACAGGACAACAACTAGTGTTTGTGCTTATGCAGCCCAATAAAAAAATAAGAAAAGGTGCCAAGATGACAATGTCACAGTGGTGCGACAAAGAGGGAATACTATGGTACACGTTGAACACGTTGCAGGAGTTAATTGACTATGTCACTAACTTTGGGGGAGATGAAGGAAAAGCTACTGAAGCTGTATGATCCTGACGACTTATTGGAAGCATTGGAGATTACTTCTGAACAGTTGCTTGACAGGTTTGAAGACAAACTAATTAACAGGTTTGACTTCTTTGATGAGGAATTTAAAGAGGAAGAGACTTATGAGTATTGACCAAGCTAGTCCTGAAGAATGGGACACATTAACAGCACTAAACAACTTGTCTATTAGGAAACCTGTAGACCCTGTGAACAAACCGGATCATTACAACAAAGGTGCTGTCGAAGCGATAGAAGCAATCAAGGCGTCCATGCCTGAACACGAGTTCAGAGGCTACTTAAAGGGTAACGCATTGAAGTACTTATGGCGCTACGACTACAAAGGAAAGCCAGTAGAGGACTTACGTAAGTGTCGCTGGTACATTGAACGACTGATAAAGGAAATAAATTAATGGACGCATACCAACAGTACATACACAAAAGCAGGTACGCAAGGTACTTGCCTGAAGAACAAAGACGTGAAACCTGGGAAGAAACTATCGACCGTTACCTCAACTTCTGGGTTGAAAAAGGCAGACTTACTCTTGAGGAAGCTAATGGTATTTTTTCTGATATTCACAACCTAGACGTTATGCCTAGCATGAGAGCCTTGATGACTGCAGGTGAGGCTCTTGACCGTGACAACGTAGCAGGTTTTAACTGCTCTTATTTACCTATTGACCACCCTAAAGCGTTTGACGAAATGATGTACGTACTTATGTGCGGCACAGGTGTCGGCTTTAGTGTTGAACGACAGTACATTTCTAAGTTGCCAGAAGTAGCAGAGGATTTTCATGACACGGATACCGTTATACACGTCGCTGACAGCAAAATTGGATGGGCTAAAGCCTACAGAGAACTTATTAGCCTGTTGTATTCAGGTCAGCTTCCAAAGTGGGACGTATCTGGAGTACGACCTGCAGGGTCAGCCCTTAAAACCTTTGGAGGTAGAGCGTCTGGTGCGGAGCCTCTTGTTGACCTCTTTAAATTTACCACAGAGGTCTTTAGGGCGTCTGCTGGACGTAAGCTTTCCTCAATCGAGTGTCACGATATCTGCTGTAAGATTGCACAAATCGTTGTCGTCGGCGGAGTTAGGCGAAGTGCTCTCATCAGTCTCAGTAACCTCACTGACGATAGACTACGACGGTGTAAGTCAGGTCAGTGGTGGCAAGACAATCCACAACGAGGACTAGCGAACAACTCAGCGTGTTATACTGAGAAGCCAGACTTTGAGGCATTTTTAGATGAATGGAAAAGTTTATACGAGTCCCGTTCAGGAGAACGAGGTATGTTCTCTAGAGTTGCAAGCCAAAAACAAGCTGCAAAGAACGAGCGACGAGATGCTACCTATGATTTTGGAACTAATCCATGTAGCGAAATCATCCTCCGACCTTACCAGTTCTGTAATCTATCGGAAGTTGTTGTCAGGGCATCCG
>Ga0208644_1000356_pt1 | contig 37167 bp, 53 predicted proteins | sample VirMetDEL_Nov_18_FD_184517 | JGI IMG/M metagenome (GOLD analysis project Ga0208644, IMG submission 184517) | Aqueous microbial communities from the Delaware River and Bay under freshwater to marine salinity gradient to study organic matter... | ecosystem: Environmental > Aquatic > Marine >...
AATCATACAAGATAGACGCAGGGCTTGAGGCGCTTCTTTATATTGCAGACTTTGTTTATCATTATGTGCCAGTTGAGATGGACTCTAGCGAGGTTTATGACCGCACCATAAACGGTTGTGTCATGGACTTTTTAAACAAGAAAGATGATAACGTTATAAAACTATTATCTTAATAGGAGTTAAAAATGATTATTCAAGATGATTATATTGATAACCGAATAAATAGCATGGCTGACTGTTGCGGAGAGTCTGTTTTTTCATTAGGTAGCTTAACGAAGGAAAACTGGCAAGATACGTTGTCACGGGTTAAGCTTAACTGGAATGCCTCATTACTTGCTGATAATTCAAGATTTAAGATGTTTGATGGATTGTCAAGGGTTTTATACCTTGAAATAGACCCTGAAATTATTCATATTGCGACATCTAAAGCCAAGAAAGGCCTATCGAACGCATTGGGTTCATTTATCGGGATCACTATTGATGAAATTGTTGTTTCTGGTGCTTTAGATGTTGATGATCATGCAGAATCAGCACTAAATACTCAGATAGGAGGAGATCACTACAAGAACTTAAAAATACAACCAGTGCAATATATTTACGCTAACAATATCCCATTTATTGAAGGATGCATAATAAAGTATGTTACAAGATGGAAAAACAAAGGCGGGATAAAAGATTTAGAGAAGATAATACATTTTACAAAACTATTAATTGAGATGGAGAAATAAATTAATGATGAATCCGAGTAACGGGAAAGGCTCAAAACAACGAAAGACTGATAAAAAGAAGTATAATGACGAGTACGATAGAATTTTCGGCAAGAAGGAGAATAAAGATGAGCAAAAAGCTAATGATCTGAGTCATACCCCTAATCGTATTACAGCTTTAAACAGTGATCTTGCAAGTAGAATGAAAACATTAGTCTCTGATGTCGATATTGACTTGGATAGCCCTCTCGCTGATGAGGATGATAGAATTTTCGGAAAAAAGGAGAATAAAGATGGATATAACAGTTCTAATGATAACGGCGGCGCTTGAGGTTGCTTTACTATTAATCGGTATGTTTAACAGAGCATTTTAAATGCCAAGATATAACAAGGAGGCATTACTAGCGGATTATTACACTGGGCTTTATACAGTGAGAGAATTATCTGATAGGCATGGTGTATCTAAATCAACAGTGAGCAATATCACGAAGGGCATTGAAAAGAAGAATGCTGATATCGTGGACAAAAAAGTATCTATTATTCAAGCGACTAAAAATTTGGATGGACAAGAACTGGACGCAATTGATCGCGCTGTCCAATTTAAAGCTGCTTTATTAGGCGATATTGAGCGTTTTAGCAATAGGGCTATGCAGAAGGCCAATGATTTGATTGCTAACTCTGATAGCGGTCAAGATTTTAATGCGGTCATAACTGGTGTTGATAGGTTATCGATACTGAATAAGATTAATGACAGACATGCACCGCCAGCTAATATACAGCAGAACACCCAGAACAATACAGTTGCGCGGGTAACATTTAGGCGAGCAACCAAAGCAGATAGAGATGACTGAGGAGTTTGTTGATTTAGAGATACCGCTTACATCAGCGCAGGAGCGGTTTGTTTTTACTGAGTCTAAATATCCAGCTATTATTGGTGGCTTAGGCAGTGGTAAGACGCAAGGCGGGACTATGCGAATAGTTACGTTGTTATTAGAAGATCGTGGATGTAATTGCGCTTATTACATGCCAACGTATGATTTGTTGTTGTTGAGGGCATTACCTGGAATCCAAGCTGATTTAGACTTGATGGGTATTCCTCATTCATTTAATCAGCAGAAGAATCGAATTGATGTGGAAGGTTATGGATTTATTATTTTACGATCTTATGATAATCCTAAGCGTATTATTGCTTATGAAGTTGCTCACTCTATAATTGACGAAATAGATACTCTGGGCATTGATAAGGCGCGTATCGTATGGCGTAAAATAACAGAGCGTAATAGACAACGAAGAGACAGACCTAATACGATTGGAGTAGTTACAACGCCAGATCAAGGTTTCAATGGCCTTGTTTATTCTAAGTGGGGCAAAAATCCAGAAGAAGGTTATGAGTTAATCAAAGCAGCAACAAGTGAGAACCCTTTCTTGCCAGACGACTATGTTGACCAGATTAGATCCAATTATGATCCATTACTTGCTGAGATGTACATTAACGGCGAGTTTGTAAACTTAACAGCTAATAAGGTCTATCATTTTTTCAATAGATTAAAACATCACACAACAAGAGAGTTAAAAGAATCAGACCAGTTTATCTATATATCGGTGGATTTTAATATTGGCGGCTGTTGCTCTGTTGTCTGGCTGATAGAGAATAACAAGCCAATAGCGGTTGATGAATTTGTCTCACATGACACGTATGATTTTGTTAATAACTTAAATAAATATCAAGGCCATAAGATTACAGTTTACCCTGATGCCAGCGGCAGAAGTGGCTCAACAAACGCGACACTATCAGATATTGGATTAATTGAAAATGCAGGTTATATAGTAGACGCACCAAAAGCTAATCCAGCAGTAAGAGACAGAATAAACGCTTTCAATTCTTTACTATCACATGACCATCTACAGGTTAATACAGATAAATGTCCACAACTAACGAATGCACTAGAGTCACAAGGTTACAATACAAAGGGAGAGCCTGAGAAGTTTGCCGAGCATCCGTCAGTTGATGACTGGACAGATAACGCGGGTTATTTTATAAACAGACGCTTCCCGATAATTAAGCCTGCTGGCGGGCTATCGATGCGCTTTGCTTATTAGGGGTTATTTATGAAAGGTAAGATTAGTTATTATATTATTGAAGTAGAAACGGGATTTAAAGATGGGTATTTTAACTATAAGACCGCTGCAATATGTGCGTTAAATAACTGGAACAAAAAAAGGTCTTATTTAGATCACGCAATCGTTCAGACTAATGAACAGCCATATATACCTAATGAAATGCATTTACCAACAAGACACCACTTTCAAAAGCGAAGTAATAAATGATTAATGTTATAATGACGAAAACCCTTGACTAAGAGCTTATAAATATGCCTGCATCAGATAAACATCCAGATTATAGAATGAACGCGGATTTATGGGCAGTGGTACGTGATACTGTTTATGGCGCTCCAGCAATAGAAAAGGGTGGGACTAACTATCTGCCAATGCCCAATGCTTCAGACCAAAGCAACGAGAACACAATAAGATATAGGCAATATTTAAAGCGCGCTAATTTTGTAAGCTTTACAGGCTCGACACTTGAGGGTTTATTAGGAATGGTATTCCGTAAGGATGCCGAGATTGAGTTACAGCAAAGCATTGAATATTTAATAGAGAATGCAACAGGCTCAGGATTAACCTTAGAGCAGTTAACAAAATCAGCATTATCGCACACATTGCAATGTGGCAGATTTGGTTTATTAGTTGATTATCCGCAGGCTGGCGATAACTTAACACGGGCTGATGTTGATGCCCTGCGCTTACGAGCTAACATACTTCCATATAAAGCCGAGCGGGTAATAAATTGGGCAACTAAGACGGTTGGCGGCTTGACGATGTTAAGCATGGTTACGCTGATTGAAATGCATAATGTTTATTCTGATGATGGCTTTACTTATGAGGAGAAAGAATACAAGCGCGTTTTACGGTTAGAAGAATCATATTATCAAGAGCTTTATGATGATGAAGATAAATTAATTGATGTTATTGAACCAAGAAAAGCAGACGGTTCTTTATGGCGCGAAATACCATTTGTTTTTGTTGGCTCAACTAATAATGACAGCATGCCTGATAAGTCTCCTTTGCTTGATATTGCAATGGTTAATATTGCTCATTATGTAAATAGTGCAGACTTTGAAGAATCCTCACATACCGTAGGGCAGCCCACTCCAGTATTTGCTGGCCTGAATCAGTCTTGGATAGATACTGTATTAAAATCAGGCGTATTGCTTGGCTCACGTCAAGGCGTGTTGTTGCCAGAAGGCGCTAATGCTTCACTATTACAAGCCGCTCCAAACTCAATGCCTGAGCGTGGCATGGAAATGAAAGAGCAGCAAATGGTTAAGTTAGGCGCTAAGATTATCACTGATGGCGCTGGTAATGAAACAGCAGAAGCGGCACGTATTCGTTACGCAGGACAGAACAGCAAACTTGCCACAGTTGTTGGCAACTTAGAGTCTGCAATGGTTCAGTGTTTCGATTGGTGCATGGCGTTTATGGGTGGTGATGGTGATAACTATTATGAGTTAAACCACGAGTATTACGATAAGTCTATAGATCCACAACGTATCATTGCTGAAATACAATTAATGGATCGTGGCGTAACAGCTATGACTGACTTACGCGCAAGCATGAGAGAGCATGGCATTATTGATTCAGATAGAACCGATGAAGATATTGACAATGAAGCGGAGATTGTTGAAATTTGAGTGCCAGACAGCATCTAATTGACGTTACCACTAGGCATCAAGTGTTTCTACAACGCTTTGCTGGTGGTGAGTCAAGAAAAGCAAAAATGACGCTTAACAGATTGCGCAGGGATATTATTGCACGTCTATCTCAAGAGCCTACAGATTTCCAGCGTAACAGATTGACAATGGTCATGGCTGATATAGATAAGCTTTATCGCAACATGGGCGCAGAAGTATCAAAGCAGGTTAAAGGGGCTGCTTCTGGTTTAGTGGTTGACGAGGCTCAGTTTGCCGCTCAGACAGTGAGCAAAGTATCAAGCGTTGATTTTATTGTTCCTGCTTCTGATTTGCTGGTTAATTCTGTTTTATTATCAAGAATGAACACAAACAGCCGTTTAAGTGCTAAGACAATTGATGAAGCAATTGTTCAATTTGCAGGTAAGAAAGCAGAGCAGGTTAATCAGTTAATTGCTGACAGCTTAAGTCTTGGCGATACAACTCAGCAAATCCAGTCTAAAGTTCGAGGCTTAACTGGAACACTACAGAAGAGGGAGATGGATACAGTTGTAAGAACGGCAATAAACCATTCTGCCTCAGTTGCGAGGCGAGAAGTTTATGATCGAAATGCTGATATATTGGATGGTTATATTTGGATTGCAACATTGGATAACAAAACGTGCTTATACTGCGGATCGAAAGACCAAACTAAAATAGATAGCCTTGCTGGTGAGTTTCCAACGGCACACTATAATTGCAGATGCACGACAGTCCCCAATGTTAAGGAAGAATATTCTCTCAGGGGCTTTGAAGGTGGCAGGCCATCGATTGGCGCTAAGGGGGTTAAATCCGTTGAGTCAAACAAGTCATACGGTGCATGGTTAAAGAAACAGCCTGAAGAATTTGTTAATGAAGCAATCGGTGTTGAGAGGTCAAGATTATTTAGATCAGGACAATTAACGCTTGATAAGTTTACAGATCCCACAGGCCGCGTTTATACATTACAGCAACTAAAAAATATGAACGGCATTGCTGCAATAGACACAACAGCATCCGTTGTTAAGGCTTCACAGCTTGCTCCTGCATTCGTTGCACAGCCTGCTGTTATATTCAAGATAAAACCAAGCACAGTAAATTATGTGACGGCTAGTAACGCTAAAAAAGAAATTGAGCAGCGCGTTATATCAGCAGCATCAGATAGCCGCTATGTTTTATCTCCAGACGGGCTGCCCACTGTCAGGTTTAGGCCAGCAAAAGTTCCGCGTGGAAGATTATGGTCAAATGTAAGAAGGGAAGCAATAGGAAAAGTAAGCCTTGATGGTTTAAGCCCAGAGGCAGCAAGCATATTAAACGCAACTATGGCTGATGCTAACGCTATAGCTAACATTTACAAGGTGCAGGGGTTAAGGGGGGCAACCACAAATATCTCAGGTCGAGCAGCCATGTCTATGGGTGATGGCGTGCTTAATGTCTCTAAGAGCTACGTCAATGAGGTGGCGGCTGGTGCTAATCAATCTAAAGCAGCTAAAACATTGGCTGATGTGACTGCAAAACTGGTTCTGGCAGAGCAGCAATATGATAAGACGACAGACATTGCAAAGGCATTAAAAGTTAAATATCAGGGCGGCTTGATTGATAGGGCTGAATACTTTGCATCCGTTGAGCAGGCAAATAAAGCGATTGATAAATACAATAGACTGTATAAGCAGAAAATAGCAGCAAACAAGGCACTAGAGGGAACAAGCCAAGCGGTTAATACTTGGAAAGTTGGCGATGATTTAACCAAGCGCCCGTGGGTTACAGGATCATATTTTAAAGATCCAATTGATCAGTTACGAGTTACCACTTACCACGAAACAGCGCATCATGTTCACCAGCAGTTTATGGTTGATAGCATGGCAAGATACAAAGCGCCTCCGCTTGAATCGTTATTAGATAATTTATTTAGAAAAGGCAAGGCTGTGTCACCAACTAAGTATGCAGACAGCGATAGCAAGGAGTGGTTTGCTGAGAATTTTGCCCTTTATCATATGGGACGTGATGAGTTGGTTGCGCCTGTATTGAAAGACCTTTTAGATAGCATGGCTAAAGGTAGATATATTGACTTCACAGAAACTTATAGAGATAAGTATTAGAGGAAGCTATGAGTAAAGCATTTAACGAAGCAGAGAAGCTAATCAAGCAAAAAGTTATCAGCGAGGATATTTTTGATCTACTGGATGAATTACGCATATCAATAGATATTCAAGAAGTTGATGATTTTGACTGGCTTTATGAGGCGGCAGCTATTAGGCTGGAGATTGTATAAAAATGGACTTACTAGAAAAATACATGATAGATATTAGACAAAGCCATAGAAAGCGCGAATTAATCGAGAGTCTAATAACTGAAATAGACGATCACTTATCACCGTTGCTTAAGGAGCTTAGAGAATCAGAAGATATTAATTTAATACAGCGAATTATAGACAGGATGCCTAAAGGCTATCACAGACAATTAGCCGAGCATCATATAATGAAGTTAACACTTAAAATTGCAGAAGATTAAAGCGGGAACGTTTCCTGCTTAATAATGGTCAGTGACCAAAGGAAGAAGTTATGTTTTTAAAATATCAACAACCACAAAATAGAATGTTTAGAGAAGAAGCGGCAGAAGCAGAAGCAGCAGCTCCAGCAGAAGCTCCAGCAGTAGAATCTAACAACGAATTACAGGCGCAGTTTGAAGCGATACGCATTGAGAATGAGCGATTGAGTGCAAAATTAGGAGAGGCTAACAAACATGCAAAAGCAGCAGAGCGTCAAGCGGCAGAGGAAGCACGTGCAAAAGCAGAGGCAGAAGGCAATTTTGAACAGCTATTCAAATCAAGTGAGACGGAAAGACAGACTATTCAGCAACAACTAGAAGAACTTCAAGGCAACATATCAAACGAGAAGCGAAACAACCAAGCAATGAAGGTTGCAAGCGAGTTAGCAGAGGGTCACAACGTAGAATTATTGGCTGATTTCATTGCAAGGCGTTTAAAAGTGGTGGATAATAGTGTAAAAGTCATTGATGAAGCAGGCAATTTAACCGTTTCAACTATTGATGATCTAAAAAAAGAATTTATGGGCAGTGTCCGTTATTCTTCATTAATTGCAGGAAATAAATCCACAGGCGGCAGTGCCATCGGTGGGGTTAATAGTGGAAGTTCCACAGCACAACAAACTATTTCACGCGCAGATTTTAAGGCGCTTAACCCTATCGCACAGATGAAACATATTAAATCTGGCGGCAAAGTAACAGACTAGAGGATTTATCTCATGGCAGAAAATACAATCACGGGCTTAGTGCCTGATATTTACGAAGCGTTGGATGTTGTTTCACGGGAATTAACTGGTTTAATTCCAGCGGTAACAATGAACGCATCAGCATCAACAGCGGCTGTAGGTCAAAACATTCGAGTAGACAAAGAGCCTGCTGGTAATGTTTCTGATATTACTCCAGCAATGGTAGTGCCAGATCCAACAGGTCAAACAAGCGGATACAGTGATATTGTTATCACTAAATCACGAGCCGCAGAGTTTGGTTTTAATGGTGACGCGCAGCTAGGCCTAAATTCGGGCGCTGGTTATATGAATGTTCGAGCTAATAAAATTGCTCAAGCTATTCGTGCAATCACAAACGAAGTCGAAGCTGATTTGGCTGGCCTTCACACCACATTCAGTCGTGCTTATGGTGGCGCTGGTACTACTCCATTCGGCACAGCTAATGATTACACTGATGCATCAAACGTGCTTAAAATCTTAAAAGATAACGGCGCACCACAATCTGATAATCAGCTAATCGTTAATACTGCGGCTGGTGCAAACTTCATTGGCAAACAGTCTGCGGTTAATAGCGCGGGTACTGATTCAATGTTACGTCAAGGCGTTTTACTTGACTTAGCGGGTATGCCATTGCGTGAGTCTGCCCAAGTGCTTACGGCTACTGCTGGTAGCGGCACGTCTTACACTTCAAACACTGCTGGTTATGCCGTTGGTGCAACTGCAATCACGTTAATCACTGGTTCTGGTACTGTATTGGCTGGTGATGTGGTTACATTTGCTGGTGACACTAACAAGTATGTAGTTGAAACTGGTGTTGCTGCTCCTGGTGTTATTACGTTAGCTGCTCCGGGTTTACGCGTCGCATTAGCCGCTAGTGCCGTAGCAATGACTATTGTTGGAACGTCAGCGCGCAATATGGCGTTTAATCGCTCTGCATTAGTATTAGCCGCTCGCGCTCCTGCTAGACCAGAGGAAGGTGACATGGCTGACGATGTAATGATTATCACAGATCCACGCTCAGGCTTATCAATGGAATTTGCGATGTATAAAGGCTATCGCAAGGTTCGTTATGAGGTAAGTTTGGCTTGGGGTGTTAAGAACATCAAGCCAGAACACTCAGCAATCTTATTAGGCTAGTTTATTGTTTACTGTTGCATCTTCTTAGGAGGGTGCAATGGTAAACACTAAGCGAGGGAATATAATGTCTGAGTCACTACCAACTGTATTTGTAGATCGTAACGGTCAAAAGGTTATGGTTAACGCTTCCGACTTTGATCCAAAAAAGGATAAAGAGTGGAGCGATAAGCCTATTCCTAAATCACGTCCAGTGGCATCTAAAAGTAAATGAGTAAGCAGGGAATATTAATTGCTGTTGCGCAAGACCAGACTGGAACAAGTCCAGCTATTGTCACGCCCGACTATCCGTTTCCAGTAACAATTGCTGATAGCTTAATTAATGCATCATCAGAGCCGAGCCTAATAGACGCAACTAATAACGGGTCAGTATATTCATTGAGTGGCGCTTATAGCATCGTCAATGGAAATAACTTAGCAATGAATATTACATTTTCAGCTAAAACAGTTATTCATTACGTCAGCACGGATGAGGGGCTACCACTTTATATTCACGATGCGCTATCAACTGGTTCTGCTGATGGGATTATTGCCCCAAGAAACAGAAATTTAATATCAGATGACGTGTCACCGACAACATCACAATTGATTTACGCCGCAACGGGCACTGGGAACATATTGTCAGCAGGAAATACAAATGTTCATCCTTATATTATCAGTGACTCAGCACACCCGTTATCAATTGTTGTTAACAATAACACGGGAACGACTAAGACAGTAAGAATAACAGTGCTATATGAAGAGATTGGAGCGCGAGATGCGGCACTAGGCTTGACTCCATCAACAAACTTAATCGCAACTAGAGAGATGTCAGACTATGGCTAGACAAACGATACCAACAAGCGGGTTATGGTCATCTATCGCTGGATTACTGAATAGTAATTTTGTCGAAAACTATGACACCACAGGATGGGCGCAGTATTCCGATACTCAATATACGGCTGTTTCACCGTTTAGCCTAGTTGCTGACACGGACACTTTAATGCCTAATAATGCAGGAGCTGTTATTGATTCACAGTTACCGAGCGACATAGCTAGTTATTATTCAGGCGGTAAAATAACGGGGCAAGCTGGAGATGGCGTTTTAATAACGGTTGATCTTATTGCCGTACCCACAAATGCCAACACAACAACCATTGAGATATGGTTTGATATTGGAGGTGCTGTAGGAGAGTTATATAGGCGCATCGTTACTTTTCCGAAGGGCGTTGGAGTAGACCGTCCAATTAGTTTCTCGGTAAGCGGGTATCAGCTTGACACATGGGAGACAAACGGGGCGGCTGTCTGGGTAAACGCTAACGGGACATGCGATTTAAGTTTGATCCGCTATGTAGTATCTAGATCGCATAAAGCCCAGTAAATGTAATGTCTAGATCGCATAAAGCACAATAATTTTAAAACAAAAGAGGAATTAATATGGCATTTTTAATTGATAATATTTTTGATAGTGGATTGTCCTATGCCGTGACGAATGGATCACGAGTCGATATTTGTTCAGCAGAGCCTACAAATTACACGCTGGCAACAAGCACAAATACGCTCGGCAATAAAACAGGCTTGACAATGGGAGCAATTGAAGCTGGCGCTACTGACGGCAGACGTACAATTATCCCAGCTATTACTGATGGTTCTGTTACTGGTACAGCATCAGCGACTCACTGGGCGTTAACTGATGGCGCTTCAATATTAATTGCAACGGGCGCGATTACTACTCCGCAGACGGTGACAAGCGGCAACACGTTCACGCTTGATGCTATCAGTCTAACATTGCGTGATGCTACTTAGTCATGCCCTGCAACGGTAACAGAGACGATCATTGTTGTTATGTAAACGGCAATGCTTGTCGCTTTCTTGAGATGGATACTGTTCCAGATAGGAAATGGGTGTGCGGGTTGCGTCGTGAGCTTGGTGATTGGGATTTAGTTATTGAAGATCAAAGATACCTTGAGCATGTTGCGCCTGTTTTCGGTGAAATGAATTGTCGAGATTGGCCTGATGGTGAAGGCGTTAATCACGGTGTATGTTCAGATTGCGGGTGTAACTAGTGGCAACTGAGGCTTTAACGTCCAGCGCATTTGGCGCTTTTACTGGCGGCGGTAATGGCGTAACTCAATCTGTTGCGTTATCCAACTTTGTTGAGTCGGGAACATTTGCAAGCGTTAACTCAATCAGCGTTGGTACTGCAAGCTGGACTTCAGACAATATTGACGACACGATTGGTATTACCGCCGCCAGAATAGTGAGCGGCGCAACTGAATTGGCATCTGGCGTGTCAACTGCCCCAATACCGAGCGCGACACTTGGTGCAAGTGGAACGACTACAGCGTTTACATTTACAACTGTTCTATCAACGGCAACTAAGGCGCAATGGGATGCGGCAACACTAGAGTTTACGCAATCTTATACTGCTAACATGAAGAACGATTCCAGTGCGGTCACTAGCATTGGCGCGTTATCGTTAACAGTAGATTACACGCTCGAAGTCGCATCTGATAATTTACTGGCTAATGACGTTGAGTCCGCATCAAGTACGCAGACTGTTCCAGTGGGTCAAGCCCATGCTTTATTAGCAGATGATATTCAGTCAGCATCAAATACTGAAACCGTTGCTATAAGTCAAACACAGGTATTGCTTGCAAATGACATTGAGTCTGCATCAAGTGTAACTGAGCCTGCACTACATATACGAATTGATTTGTTAGCTAATGACGTTGAGTCAGCAAGCAATGCTCAGACCGTCTCAGTTGGTCAATCACACGTATTAAATGCTGATGACATACAATCAGCAAGTCAAGTTGATTCAGCAGCTATAAACCAGACTCAAGCATTATTAACCAGTAGCATTGAGTCATTAAGCGAATCACAAACTGCTGTTATTTCAGAAAAGAACGCGCTTCTTTCAAGTAGTATTCAATCAGCCGGTGAAGTAAGCAATCCATCGGTTGCTGAATCTAATGTTTTATTAGCTAACAATGTTGAGTCAGCATCGTCAGTCGAATCAAGCGCAATAAGTCAAACGCACGTATTAAACGCTGATGATGTTCAGTCGGTAAGCAATTCCAGTGATGCCGTAATTACTCAAGAGCAAGTATTATTAGCAGATAGTATTGAGTCATTATCTGCGCTTAGTATTCCATCATTAACTGAAGGATCAACAACCGATGTATTAAACGCTGATGATTTGCAGAGCGCGTCAAGCGCGTCAAGCTCTGATATTGGTCAAGTCCATTCTTTGTTATCTGAAAGTATAGAGTCAAGCACATCAGCAAGTGATTCGTTTATTGCTCAAATTCATTTATTGTTATCAGTAAGTATTGAGGCGGCAAGCAATGTATCAGCTCCGAGCCTTTCTGATTTCATTCCAAACATTGCTTTATTGGCTAATGATGTCGAATCGGCAAGTGGTGCTGAATCAGTATTTATTAATCAAATCCATAGTTTGATTAGTAGCTCAATACCATCGATAAGCGAGGTATCAAATCCTGTTTTAGGCTCGGTTGATTCTTCATCGTTCAGAATTATAGATGTTCAGCAAAGGGTGGTGGATTCTCCTGCTAAAACAATAACTCAAGTTAATCAAGGTATAATAAGCGGTACTAGAATCATTAATGCAGATACAGAGAATATTGAGGTTTAAACATGGCTATAATTGTTGAAGATGGTAGCGTTGTTTCGGGAGCTAACTCATACGTCACGGCGGCTGAGTTGGATGCTTATGCAGCGGAGCGTGGAATTACGATTACTGGCGATGGTGAAGTTCTACTTCATAAAGCGATGGATTATTTAGAAAGCACGAATTTTATAGGTGATAGATATAGTAGAGATCAGTCTTTGCAATGGCCTAGATTAAACGTGTATATAGACGGTTATGCTTATGATATAGATACTATCCCCCAAATGTTAAAAGATGCTCAGTTTGCCGTTGCGATTGCTATTGGTGATGATGCAGATCCATTAAGTATTATTACACGCGAAACTAAGCGCGAAAAAGTAGGTGAGATAGAGGTTGAATACAAAGATAGCACAGTACAGGCGGCAACAGCCAGAACTATATCAGCGGCATTGTATAAATTAACTAAAAGCGGCGGCGGCTTTAATGTGAGCGTGCAACGTGGCTGAGTTTTATGCAAGTCTAGCGGCAACGGCTAAAAGACTATTAACTAATTATGGTCAGACAGTAACTATTACGCGGTCAAATGTTGGTACTGTTGATCCTATTACTGGAGCAGGTACGCCTGCTGCTGATACAGTGTTTACAGCTAAAGGCGCTGTTTTTGGCTACAACAAAGCATTAGTGGATGGTGTCAATGTATTGACGGAGGATAAACGGATATTAATAGAATCAACAACTGAGCCAAAGGTTAACGACTTAGTGGCTACGGCAGACGGTGATTATAACGTGTTAGCTGTCTCTCCTTTATCCCCTGCTGGAATTGTGGTGGTGTATGAGCTTCAAGCTAGATATTGAAAAATTCGCTGATAAGGCGATAAAAGATAGCGAGGAGGTTATGCGAGGAGCGATCTTTGAGGTTTTTCGCTCTGTTATTATTCAGTCTCCAGTTGGTGATTCTAGTTTGTGGCAATCAGAATATAAGCCTAAAAATTATGTAGGCGGTAGATTTAGAAACAACTGGAATACTGAGATAGGGATGCCTGATTTAAGTGCTAATAGAAGCCCTGATAAGGGAGGCGCTCAAGCTATAAATGATTTAATGATAGGCGTTGCTGGTTTTGGCATTGGCGATACTATTTATCTTTCAAATAATGTCCCGTATGCCCGCAGGTTAGAGGAAGGGTCATCAACACAACGTCCTAGCGGCTGGATAAAAAACACAGTCAAAGGTTTTAATCGTGACATTGAAGAGAAAGCGAGGAAGCTGAAGAAATGAGCGCATTTAAAGATTTATCAATAGCACTTAATCAAAAGCTACAGGCATACTCGACAGCTAATAGTAGGTCTGTTGCGTGGGAGAATGTTGAGTTTAACCCTGCGACTTCCACGATGTATTTAAGACCTACTGTATTGCCAGCGGCATCAGTTCAAGCTGGATTGGGTTCAACTGGTCAGGAATTGCATCAGGGCATTTTTCAGATAGACGTTTTTGCTAAAATAGACGAATCAAAATCTATTACTTTAGCAGAAGCGGATGCAATAGCTGATTATTTTGCAAGAGGCACAACGCTCACATATAACGGCGTAAACGTAAGACTAGGAACAGCTTCCAACGGGTCAGGAATCCGAGATAGTGGATGGTTTATAGTTCCCGTATTTATTAATTATTTATCATTCACTCAAGCGAGGTAACAACACATGACAATTGCAAACGGCGCACAACATTCTATGAGCTATGTGCTGGAGAGTACATTTGGCACAACTCCAGCAAGCCCAACATTAACACCATTACGGCACACTGGAACAACGGTTGGCCTTTCAAAGACTGGTTTGGAATCAGCAGAATTAAGATCTGATCGCCAGGTTAAAGACTTTCGACACGGCAACAAGAACAACGCAGGCGACATCAACATTGAAATGTCTTATGGATCACATGATGACTTTTTACAGGCGGCCTTTGCTGGCACATGGACAACTCAAGTTGATTCAGGCTTATTAACAATCGGTGTTGCTCCTAACGGTTCAGGTGCAGACTTTACCCGATCAACTGGTTCGTTCTTAACTGATACCTTTGCCGCTGGTGATATTATAACCGTGTCAGGATTTACTGACGCAGGCGGTAACGGTCGATTTGTCATAACTAACGTGGTTGCCCTAGTTATCACTGCAACGCCTATTGAGGGTCAAACAGTACCGACTGAGGCGGGTGGTGCTGATGAGCAAATCATTTGTGAGGCTAACTTAAGAACAGGTATAGTTCGCAGAAGCTTTACTCTACAGCGTTATTTCTCAGACGTTACGCAATATCTAGTTTATACAGGCTTTAACTTTAACACGTTCAGTCTTGATGTTGCTCCAGATCAAATTGTAACGGCTACATTTGGTGGTATTGGTAAATCACAAACAGTTAGCGGAACAATCATATCAGGCGCTACTTACGGCGCAGAAACAACTACAAGCCCATTCGATAGCTTTACTGGTGCGATTCGTGATAACGGGGCTGATATTGCTGTTGTTACTTCACTGTCTGTCAGTCTTGACAATGGCATGAGTCCATTATTCGTAGTTGGCTCAAGCGAAACATTACAGCCAAGTATCGCCCGCTCACGGTTGACTGGTTCAATGACTGTTTATTTTGAAGATACAACAATATTAAACAAATTCATTAACGAAACTGAAACAACTTTACAGTTTAGCTTAACTGATGCTGCTGGTAATGATTATATTTTTTATATGCCACGTGTAAAATATAACTCAGGACAGCCTGATGTAACTAGTGAAGATCCAGTCACCTTAACGGTTGATTTTGTTGCCTTGCTTGATTCAGTATCGGGAACAAATATCGTCATTGATCGAGTTCCTGCATAATGAATTTTAATGACTTAATGACAGCTCCCGCTCACGAGGCGGGGGCAGAGCTTCGACTTAATAATCCGACAACTGGAAAGCCTACTGATGCTTATATTAAGGTTAGGGGTATCGATAGTCCGCAGATGGTTAAGTCGTTCCGGGCTTTACAACGTAAGATTGTTGAAGCAGTTAAGAATGGAGATGATACGGATGGATTTCAAAATGAATACATATCCGGGTCTGTTATCGGTTGGCGTGGCATTACAGGCGATGATAATAACGAATGGGAATACTCCGAAGAAAGAGCGAAGCAGTTAGTTGATTCGAGTCCAGCAGTAGCAAATCAGATAGATAAATTCGTAAGTAACAGAGCAAATTTTATGAAGGGCTAACTTTAAAGCTGGCCAGTTTTGCTAAGGAGCAATTCTGGCTACATGGTTATGATAAAGATAGTAAAGTTAGCCGCTACAGCCATTTGAAGCAGGTAGAAAAGACCACAGGCAAGAAGCCAAAGAAGCTGGCAGAATTAACTCCTTTACCTGATGAATTGGTTTATATCTGGCAAATGTTTATTGATTTATTTAACGCCACTGGTGGGGAGATAACTTACCAAGAGATTTTGGCTTACAATAACCTAGTTGGTGACGTGTCTCCTTTTGAAATACGTTGTATAATGATGATTAAGAATATCAGGAAGGAAAGCTAATGGCCACCACCGCTGAGTTGTTAATAAAAGCTGATTCTAGTCAGGTTAGAAAGGCTGAGAGTGACTTAAAAGGCTTTAGCCGGACGGCTGGAAGGACTCAAGCATCAACATCAAAACTTGCATCGACTGTTTCAAAGTTTGGTAAAGCTTTTGGTTTGGCTGCTGTTGCTTTAGGTAGCGCGGCATTTTTTAAAGCGTCAAAAGACATAGCGGTTTTTAATCAAAAGCTTGCGGATTTATCTGCGATCACTGGCGCAAGCGGTAAAGACCTGAAATTCTACAGCGATCAAGCAAAAGAGATCGGTAGAACAACTTCATTGAGTGCTTCTCAAGCGGTGGAGGCCTTTAAATTAATCGGATCAGCAAAGCCGGATTTGCTATCATCTGCTGAAGCATTAAATGAGGTTACTCGACAAGCAGTAATTCTAGCAGAGGCTTCAGGTGTTGAGCTTCCACAAGCGGCTAAAACATTAGGCTCTGCTTTGAATCAGTTTGGGCTTGATGCTGATAAGGCTGGGGAGGTTATTAACGTTCTTGCGGCTTCAGCGAAGTTTGGTGCAGCAGAAATACCCGCCGTTGCGGAGGCTTTAAGAAACGCTGGCAGCGCGGCTAATGCTTTAGGGCTTGACCTGCCTGAAACAGTTGCGGGAATACAGGCGTTGGCCATTGCTGGCCGACAGGGCGCTGATGCTGGTACTGGGTTGCGCCAAGTATTATTGAAGCTGGAAAAGACGGCTGATCGGGATTTGCAACCATCCATTGTAGGTTTATCTGAAGCGCTGAACACATTAAAAGCTAGAAACTTATCTAACACGGAATTGATGACGCTTTTTGGAGAAGAAGCTTTTGCAGTTGCAACTGCTTTACTTTCTCAGTCTGACAACCTATCTACTCTTAACGTTAATTTAAGAAACACTGAAACAGCAACAGAGCAAGCTCGTATTAAAATGGATACTTTGAAGGGTGACACTTTAGCTTTAGGCTCGGCTATTGAGGGTTTATCGATATCACTTGGTGAAAAGCTAGAGCCAAGCTTAAGAGGTGCAACGCAGTTCTTGACTGAGTTTATTAATAAAGTCCAAAAACTAGTATCTGGCGGCGATTCAATACCTGATTTAATAAGCGAAATAGAGAGGCTCGACAATGCTTTAGCTAATAGCCGTTTTTTTGGCAGGTCTGGAGCGGCTAAAAAATCTGGAATGGAAGCTAGGTTAGAGGCTGCAAACAAGCAGTTAATTATTCTTAAGGCTGGCGCTGGTGATGCTGCAAGCGCATCGTTGCGGCTTGTCGAGTTGAATGAGCAGCTTGACTTGTTGCTTGCACAGCCAAGAAGGATGGGCAGGTCTGGAAAGGCTAAATCAGATCAGATAGCTGAAATAAGAAAAGAGATACTAGCTCTGCAAGAAACATTGCGCGGATCAATAAATGTTACTGAAATTATTCCCCCGAGTAAACCACCGCCGCCACCTCCACCGTTTGCGCCATCTAATGGCTCTGCATTGAATCCGCTAGGTGATATATTAAGACCTAATTATGATGAGGAGTTAACTCAGGTTGATTTAATTAAGCAACGATATGATGAGCTGGTTAGTATTTCAGACGGGCTTAATAATTCATTAAGGACTCCCGTTGAGATTTACAACGATGAAATTGAGCTTTTAAACGAGCTAAAAAACACCCGCATTAATGGGTCTGATGAAGCATTGTTATCTTATGAGAATTATGAGCGCGGAGTGATGGCTGCTCAAGATAGATTGAGCAACGCAACAAAAGAAACCGCTGATGAGATTACGACTTTTTGGGAAGAGGCGGCAGAAAACATTCAAAACATAATGGCTGATAATCTATTTGATTTTATGCAGGGCGAGTTTGAGTTTACTACTGATAGTTTCAAGAAGATGCTGGACAAGATGGTTGCTAACGCTTTAGCTGCTGATATTGCTGGCGCATTATTTGGGAGTGTAGGCGCAAACGGTGGAAGTGGCGGCGGTGGTTTACTCAGTGATTTAGCTGGTGGATTATTCAGTAAATTAGGAGAAGGAGACACTGATAGTTTCGGTGGTGGATTTGCTCCTCAGTCGGCATCAACTGATTTCTTTGGTGGCCTAGCAGATATGTTTTCATTCGCTGGCGGTGGTTATACTGGAGAAGGGAGCAGGTCAGGCGGCCTTGATGGAAAGGGCGGTTTTATGGCTATGATGCATCCTAATGAAACGGTAATAGATCACACCAAAGGCGGCGGCGGTTCTGTTAATATAAACATTAATGTTTCAGGCGTTAAAGACGAGGGAACACTCAAGCAAACAGCGGCGCAGATTGCACAAAGAGCAGGAAGCGCGGCACAACGGGCGCAAGCGAGGAATGGATAATGGCATCATTTACTGAGACACAGTTTCCTCCTGAAATAAGTCAAGGGTCAAGCGGCGGCGCGTCATTTTCGACTGATATAGTTATGACTGTTTCGGGCTTTGAAGAAAGAAGCGGCAACTGGGCAGAAGAGCGTAATAGATTTGAGGCGTTACATGAAAACCTAAATCAAGAAGATTTTGAAACTATACTGACATTTTTCAAAGCAATGCGCGGTCAATTATATGGGTTTAGGTTTAAAGATTGGGGTGATTATAAGTCGTGCGGTGTAAATTCAGCGCCAGCATTTGACGATCAAACAATAGGAAGCGGTGACGGTGCAACATTAGCTTATCAGTTGATTAAAACATATACACAGGGGTTCACGTACCAGCGAGACATTAAAAAGCCCGTGAGCGGGTCTGTGCTTGCTGGAATTTCAGGATTGGCATCAACTAATTTCTCGGTCGATACCACAACGGGAATAATTACTTTCACAGCTAATAAGACACAGGCGGTAATTGGTGCAACGTCTGCAAATCCTACGGTGCTATTGTTTGGTTCATCACATACATTAACAACAGGTGATACTGTTTATTTAAGCGGTTTTACTGGTGATTGGGCGGCTTTAAATGGGGCTAGATATGCCGTAACGGTAACGTCAGGCAATCAGTTTAGCGTTCCTATTGACGCGTCTGCATTTACTGCATGGTCTGCTAATGGCGGAACTTATAATACTATCCCACAATCAGGCGAGTCAGTCACGGCGGGATTTGAATTTGATATACCTGCGCGATTCGATACTAACGAAATGATTTCCTCATGGGCAAACTTTCAAAATTTTGGCTTTTCGCTTCCAATAATTGAGATTAAACTCTAATGGCTGACAGAGCGATAACATGGGCGCGATGCGCGAGAGTCATAAGAAGTGATGCAACGGTAATTGCATTTACTTCACATGATAAAGACTTGACCTATGATGGCGTTACCTATCTGTCATCTATTAGTTACACGCCGAGCAACAAAGATGCCAACATGACTTTATCAGTCAATAACTCTGACATGACGGGGTATTTTTCTATTACTGGCATTGTAAAGGAAGATATTGAAAATGGCTTATATGATGGTGCGGAAGTTTACGAGCTAATTCTTAATTTCTCTGACTCGACATTAATTAAAAACTTGGGAAAGGGGTTTTTAGGTGAGGTCGAAATAACAGAGAATGGGTTCAAAGCAGAATATAGATCTCTGACTCAAAAGCTACAGCAGGTAATAGGTAATTATTACACAGCAGAATGTGACGCTCAGTTAGGTGATACGCGTTGTGGCGTTAACATTGCAAGTTTTACATATACGGGCGCGGTCACTACGGCAACGTCTAATCAAGTATTTATTGATTCATCTTTAATTGGCACACAATCAGATGATTACTATAATTATGGTCTGATTACATTCACGTCAGGATTGAATAGCGGCTTATCGCGAGAGGTCAAAGATTATACTGATGCAACGGGTCAAATCACTACATTTCTCCCATTCTCTTTTGCTATTGCCGTAACTGATACGTTTACTGTTTACGCTGGCTGCGATAAACGAAAAGCGACCTGTATTAGCACGTTCAATAATGTCGTAAACTTTCGAGGTTTTGATATGATACCGAGCATTGATCAAGTTAGTAAGTTTGGTGGGCAATAATGGAATTATACGAAGCGGCGAGGACTTTTTTGGGTACACCATTCAAGCATCAGGGGCGCTATGTTCACGGCGTTGATTGTGCAGGCCTTGTAATTTTATCAGCTAAAATGATTGGTCAAGAGATTATTGATATAGAGGGTTATCATCGAATGCCTGACGATAAAGCATTAAAGCTGGCGATGGACTCGCAATTAACAAGAGTATACAGAGAGCCCATTGAAAACGACATTGTATTAATGGCTATAGGTAAAAATGCACAGCATATAGGCATTATTACGCCTAACGGCATTATTCATGCTTACGAAGGCGCTGGGAAGGTTGTCGAGCATAACTTTGACGCTAGATGGTCAAAACGTCTTAGAGGGGTTTATGCCTTATGAGTTTAGGTGGAATAATTGGCGGTGCGATTGGCTTCTTTGCCACTGGTACGCCTGCTGGTGCTAAATGGGGTTATGCGATTGGTTCATCTTTAGATCAGCCTGCCGGACAAGATATTCAAGGCCCACGACTAAATGATTTAAAGGTACAAACTTCTACTTATGGCGCGCCAAGACCTATTGTATATGGTAATGCTAGATTGGCTGGTAATGTCATTTGGGCAAAAGACATTAGAGAAATAAAAAATACTGAAGATAGCGGAGGCAAAGGCGGCGGCGGTGGAACAACGACAAGCTATGAATACTACGGAACTTTTGCGGTTGCGCTTTGTGATAACGAGGTGGGAGGTGTAAGAAAGATTTGGGCGGACTCTGTTCTTATATATGATTTGGGTGATACAGCAAGTCTCGAAACAATCCAAGCATCTAACCTTAATTCAAATGGCATTAGAATTTACAGAGGAACAGAAACACAGTCCGCTGATTCACTAATTCAAGCAGATAAAGGCGCGGCAAATACACAGGCATATAGAGGGACAACTTACATTGTTTTTGATAATTTAGCACTCGAAAAATACGGCAATAGAATACCGAGTATTAGTGTGGAAGTGGTGCAGGTAGCATCTATAGCGCCAAGACTTGTTGCTGATTTTGCAACGCCAGTTATTCCAGCGGCATATTCATCAGCATCTTCTCTTTGCATGGATAACGGGAGCTCTGAGGCTTATTTAGCTGTCGGCCAATGGACAAGCACTTTTGATCCTGTTTTTAACGCGAAAATATATAATGTAAGGTCAAATGGGTCGGCTGAATACCTTTACGATATTGATGTTGCTGTTGAATATAGTGGTTCTGCTTGTCAAGGAACTTCAGACGTGCCTGCGGCGGCATGGGCTTGTAGATTCCCAACCATAAACAAAATAAAAGTTTGGATGCTTGGCAGTGGCGGAGTGATAGGTTCTGTTGTAATAAATTATTCATGGCATCCATATCCTTTTTCGTCTAATTTAGGATCTATCCATATACTCAATAACTATCTTTACGGGTTCACCTTTGATATTGGCGGCATAGCCACTATTAATATTTATAGAAACGTGCTAAATATAGGTCTTGATGATGAGCTTACAGGGCAGGTATTTATCCCTGAAGCCGATTTAAGTGTCGCCGCATATGGAATGGCTATTGATGAAAACTATATATATACGCTAAATACTGACGACACTATCGACTTATTTGGTACGGATTCAGGGGTATACGTCAGGACAATATCCTTCACTCCTTCACCAGTATTAGTGTATAGCAGGACAATCGGTAACGATGTAATAATAAGCCTAGATAATGGCATTATTTATTTATCCACTTTATTGGGTGTGCATAGAATACAGAATGATGTTTACTCATATCTTGGCGCAGTAGCTACTCCCGGCGATGGTAGTAACGGCGGCAACCTTGTTAAGGATGGCGTTATTTACACGTACAGAGCCACAGAGGATAGGTTTAAGGCTTATCAGTTAGAATCGTTATCAACTGGCGCTGTTGTCCTGAGTGATATACAGGCAGATATATGCGAAAGGTCTGGACTTGATATTGCTGATTTTGACGTGACAGCCCTGACTGACAGTGTTGATGGCTATATGATAACGTCACCAATGAGTGCTAGGGCGGCAAGTGAACCGCTTGGAAGGGCTTATTTTTATGATTCAGCCGAGATAAATAACGTATTAACTTTTGTCAAGCGTGGTGGCTCATCGGTGCTAACAATACCACAGGATGATTTAGGGGTTGGTGATTCAATAGGCGGTTCGGAGCTTTATCTTCACACTAGAAGACAGGATTCAGAACTTCCCAGTAAGGTGGTCATTGATTACATCGACACAAATAGAAGCTATGAAACTGGTTCGCAAATAGCACAGCGTATAAATTCTCCATCTGAAAATGTTAACAAGCAATCAGTGGCGATTGTAATGACAGGAAGCTATGCAAAAGAGGTGGCCTACGTTTTGCTTTATGATGCGCATGTCGAGCGAGATAAGTTTAGCCTTAACATTAATAATAACTATATCGCTCTAAATCCAACTGATATAATTCAATTTACAGTTGGCAGTAAAACTAGGCGAGTAAGGATTACAGGCATATCTTATGGGAAATCAATAGAGCTTGAGTGCGTTCTGGAAAATGCTTCTGTATATGTAGCGACAAGCATAGCAGGAGAGTCAGAAGATGATGCGCAAACAGTCGGATTAAAGGGCGCTACAAATCTATACCTGCTTGATATTCCTTTACTAAGAAATAGTGACAACGATTCTGGAATGTACGTTGCTGTCAGTGGTTATTATAGCGGGTGGACAGGATCAACATTATATAAATCACTTGATAGCGGAACGTCTTATTCACCAACTATATCAGCATTAAATCAGTCAGTAATGGGAAAGGCGGACACCGTTCTTGCAACGGCATCGGCTACCATTTTTGATAGAACAAATTCAGTCACGGTCAGGATAACCAGTGGAACGCTTTCATCATCAACTGAGTCGCTTGTTATTCAAGGGGCTAACTATGCGATTCTTGGCTCTGAAGTAATACAATTTGTTACCGCTACCGACAATGGTGATGATACCTATACTCTCAGTACATTATTGAGGGGCAGGCTTGGCAGTGATTGGGCGACAGCCACTCACGTTGTCAATGAAAATTTCTCACTACTTCAGGAATTAATACTAGAAAGAGTTGGTGCAATCATTAATACTGAACGGCATTATAAGGCGGCAACATTTGGAACTGCACTTGAAACTGCTGATTCATATATCAAAACAAATACAGGTGTTAGTCAAATGCCACTTAGCCCGAAATATATAGCTGGCACTAGGGATGGGTCTTTAAATCTGGCTATTTCATGGGTTAGGCGTAGCAGATATATTTCGCCACCATTATGGAATCCTCCCGTTTTTGAGGAGACTGAAAGCTATGTTATTGAGATCCTTGATGGCGTAGGCGGTGCAGTGGTTAATACTTATTCATCATCTTCTGAAGCTTATACCTACACGGCGGCGCAACAAACAACCGACTTTGGATCTACACAATCTACAGTTTATGTTAAAATATATCAAGTATCAGCCACAGTCGGCAACGGCTACGGAACAGAGGCAACACTATGACGACAACACCTAATCTATTATTAACCCATCTTGAGGCAAACGCATCAAGTCCAGAGATTCGCGTCAATGAATTAGCTGATGGTCTTGATTACGGTTTAAACAGTTATTTTGTCAAAAACTTTGCCAGTGATGCCGATTTAACACTAGCAACGACTGGCGCTGTCCCGCAAGAATGGCAGCATGGATTTATAAACTTAACTGATTCTGGCGTGGTTTTAACAACAGCTAGAAACGTTATTGTCCCTGTCAATGAAAAGAAAACTGTATTCAAAAATTCAACAGCGCAAACGATAACCGTTAAAACGTCAGGCGGAACAGGGGTGGCAATTACGGCTGGCGGCGTTCAAGGTTTGCAGTGTGACGGAACTAACGTTATAAGCGCAGATGGCGGTGGCGGCTCTTTTGCAAATGTTGTCGAAGATACCACGCCACAACTTGGCGGTGATTTAGATGTTAATGGGCAGAGCATTGTTTCAGTAAGTGCTGGCGATATTTTAATTACTCCTGACACTATCGGATCAATTGTACTTGACGGCTTAAGCTGGCCTCAAGCAGACGGAACAAACGCTCAAGTAATTCAAACTGATGGCGCTGGGAACTTGTCCTTTGTTACTGGTGGCGCAACAGACGGTAACGCAATCCATGACAATGTAGCTGGAGAAATAGCGGCACTAACAACCGTTACGGCGGCTAGTGGTGATTATGTTCTAATCGAAGATGTTTCTGATTCAAATAACAAAAAGAAAGTATTAGTTTCTGATTTTACGGGCGGTGCAATAACTGAGTCATTAATTATAGCAATTGGTGATGAAACAACGGCTATCACAACGGGAACTGCCAAAATTACATTTAGGATGCCCTACGCTTTTACATTATCAGCGGTGAGGGCTTCATTAACAACCGTGTCAAGTTCTGGTATTCCTACTTTCGATATTAACGAAGCAGGCACTACAATCTTAAGCACCAAATTAACCATTGATGCCAGCGAAAAAACAAGCACAACAGCGGTAACGGCGGCGGTCATATCGGACACTGCGTTAGCTGATGATGCAGAAATAACGATTGATGTTGATGTTGCAGGAACAGGCGCGGCAGGTGCTAAAATATACCTAATAGGTACTCAAGTATGAGTTTCTTAGTCAATCCGTTTATAAGTTTTCCAGTAGTCGGTGGTGGTGGCGGTGCTGACATATCTGGTTTTACTGCTACTGGTAATTCAATGTCGTTGGGGGTATTAAGCACTCCAAGGAATTTTAGATTCAAGCCTGATGGTACTGAGGTTTATATTATATCCTCAGCAACAAATCAACTCGCACAGTATTCTCTCTCTACCGCCTGGGATCTTAGCACCGCATCATATACGTCAACAAGTAATGCATTTACGTCATTAGTTTCCGGCTCTCTCTGCTATGGGTTTGATTTTAACTCAGCAGGTACTCGGTTACACGTTATTTCAGACGGGGCGAACGCAATCAGGACGTTTAACACTTCAACGGCATGGGATTTTTCAACGCTAACTTATAGCGGCGTAACTTTCTCAGTATCTACTCAGGACTCAAATGGGCGTGGCATGGCATGGGGTTCAGGAGGGGTAGGGCTTTATATGGTGGGGGCTAGTGCAGACAAAGTGTTTAAGTATAACTCAACAGCATACAATGTTGGCTCTTTATCGTTTACAGCCGGACAGGAGTTCAGTGTAGCATCACAAGAGACTGCTGGGATCGGGTTTTGGGTATCAGAGGAGGAGGACGTGGTTTTAGTTTGTGGCCTAGTGGCTGACACTGTATTTCAGTACACAATGTCAACTGCTGGGGATGCATCCACAGGTTCTTATTCGGGAACAAGTATTGATGTATCGGGAACAATGACAAATCCATCGGGCGTATATATGAAGCCTGATTATTCTGCTTTATACATTTTAGACACCACATCTGACACTATATACGAGTATGCTTAAAGCACTTGGCTTACTAATAACGGTTAATAACAAAAAGGATTTAGCAATGACGATTTTAGAGAAATATGCAGGGGAAGTGGTCGTTGCTGGCATCCTTATGATGTTGTCGTGGAACTCCTACACTACATATCAAAACGCTTTAGCATTGCGTGAGATTGGGGCTAGTATTTCCATTTATGGTGATACATTACTCCATTTATCATCATCACTTTCTACTTTAGATGGTGAAGTGAGAGGTATAGACCGTAGGGTGTCAGCAATTGAGAATACAAGATGGAAGAGTCAAGACCATAAAGAGTTTAAACAATGGATTCAGTCCGAGCTTGATAAAAAGGCTGATAAGTAATGGAAATAAAAAGCAATGCCCAGCTTGAGAGAATACGAGGCCAAGATCAATGGCGAGTGCTGACTGATTTCGAGGTAGTATTAAGCGACAAAAGAAGCGTGATTGTTCCTCATGATTTTTTAACAGATAAAGCCTCCGTGCCATTTGGTTTGGCAATTAAGCGGGACGATAAACATATAATTGACGGCGCGCTTATTCACGACTATTTATATTTTAGTCAAAAAATAGAGGGTCAATGGATAAAGCGGAAAGAAGCGGATAAGATATTAATAGATATTTGTAAATATTCGGGCATGGGCTTCATCAAGCGATTCCTTGTTTATCAGGGGGTCAGAATTGGCGGCTGGACTTATTTCAATAAGAGAGCGATTGAACTAGGGAATATATACCATGCAAAGCGCGATTGATTTTTGGCTTCTTTTTTCTGCAATCGGCGGCATTGGTGCGGCGCTTATTCCTGGCGCTATTTTATATGTCAGAAATAAGGAGAAATAGTAATGAGCGAATTGATTCAGCGACTAAAAAAGCATGAAGGTTTAATGCTAAAGCCGTATATTGACACCGTTGGCAAGTTGACTATCGGCTACGGTCGAAACCTTGATGACGTTGGGATAACAGAAGAGGAAGCAGAATTATTGCTGCGCCACGATATAATGGTTGCCGAGTCTGCCTGTTGTCAGTTTGCATGGTATCGAGGGCTTGATGAAAAAAGAAAAAGCGTAATTGTTGAGATGGTTTTTAATTTGGGGCTGACTAGATTGCTTGGCTTTAAAAAAATGATTCGAGCAATCAAAGATGCAGATTATAAACTTGCATCAAATGAAATGCTCGACTCAAAATGGGCTTACCAAGTCGGTAACAGGGCTATCACGCTTTCAAATATTATGCATGGCTAAGGAAGTGCTTTGACTCTTTTTATAGCCTCTCGCTCTAGTTCTTCACCTGCATAACCTGCATGTTCAAGACTAGCGATTAACCGCTCAAGCCATGCGTCCTCTCTAAAGAATAGAGACTCTGGAATAGTGAATATTTTGGCGTTTGATCTCTCTCCATTAGTTTCGTTACCTGCTCGGCGCGAAGAACCAAGTGCTATAGCGCCCTCCATTGTCAGGCCTTGCTTTGTTATTCTTGAGTAAAGCGTGGATGGTGGAATTTCAGTAAAAGCAGCCCATTGAAATAATGTTAAGCTCTTTCCGAGTGCTTTGTGTCTTTTTCTGTTTCGACTATGATCTACTTTATAAAGAACAGAATTAATATCATCATCAATTAGGCCTTCTTTAGTTATCCGCTTTTTTATTGTCGAGGCTGTTATGCCTGCCTTTTCAGCAATATCAGCAATGTTTAAATATCGCCCCTTATAAAGATATAATTTAAACCTGCCAGCAACAACCATTTTCGCTTTTTTTCTCATTTTGCACACTCCTTTTCAAGCGCCATCAATAATTCGAGATCTCTTTTCTTTTCATCGGAATAATGGACAACATCTATATCAACTTCATCTCGGACTATCTCCTCAATGATTTTTCTCATATCGTTTTTAATCATACTATAAAGAATGTCATATTTTTTCTGAATTTTAGCTTCAAACTCAGCTTGCCTTTTATCTATCTTGACCTTGTATCTGTCAAATTCTAGCGACATAATTAACTCCTATTATTAAAATCAACATATTGAGTAATGTGCTTTTCTGGCAACACTAAGGGGCACGTTCTTTTTTCAATACCATCCGTCATTATCCACTCGCATGTTCCGTTTGGGTTTTTAGCGACAACCGGAATATCTAAATACATATAGATAAAGCCGTACATGACCGCGATAAAACCGACAACCATGAAGGCGTTCAAAAGTTTCGTGTTTTCAAATTCTGGTATATCGTTATTCATAATCGTTAAACTCCCTAGTTGCTTGTTTAAGGGCTTCATCATCTAAAGCTTGGTCAATAGTCTCCCAGCTAATATTAACGCCCCTGATGTCATTGTAACCGTGTATGCTGAGTATTTCACCGACTATCTCGCGTGTGCGGTTAAATATCCACTCATCTCTCGAGTAAGCAAGCTCATCATCTCTGTCTTTACGGTTAAAGTCTAAATCTACTGGATCAGTCATTGTTATTCTCCAAGTGGTTAATTTAATGTACGGTTAAATCATAATATAACTATAATTAAATTGCAAACATTTTATTTAATTAATATTCATTAGGCGTAAAAAAACCGCGTTAAGCGGTTTGATTACACGATCACCCTCATTTAATTATTTAGGAGTTGAAGGCTCGATTGCGGATGTTATTACCTGTCAAAGGCATACGCGCCACCTTCCGCTGGGCGCTGACTACATTATTTTTTATTACCGCTAAAACGGTATGTCATCATCCATTCCAGCCGATGCTGGTGCTTGTCGTTGTTGTTGCGGCGCGCTTGATGGTTCTTTTTTGCCGCCGATTAGGTCAAGACTATTAATATTTAATTCTAGTGATTTTTTTTCTACGCCATCACTTCCGGTAAAGACATTCTCCGATAATTCGCCAGATACCGCAACTTGCGCGCCCTTTACTAGATACTGGATTAATCCCCCTGTTGCCCTTGCTCCCCACAGATTACAACGCACCCACATCGTCTTTTGTCTTTCGCCAAACCCTGTCGTTATGGCTAGTGGAAAAGTTGCAACTGTTGAGCTTCCCGCTTGTCTTGTTTCTACATCGCGGCCTATGTTTCCTGTTGCTGAATAATTGCTTAATGACATAATTTTTTTCCTTAATAAATTCGATTAATATTGATTTGTGGCATAACTGGTTTTTTTGCCCTTGCTGGCTGCTCTTTGTTTTTCCACTGAATGTAAAAATTATTAAGCAGTGCCAGTTCATACTCCCAGTATTCTTGATCGAATTCCACTTCCCAAACTCCAAGATTCTCAGGAGTCCAGCAAGCGAAATGACTAATTTTATTTTTTGTGATCCCTAATTGCCCTTGAATTTGTGGCATGTAATACGCTGGGATGTCAGGATATAGATTCATTGAATAGGGGCATTTAAACTCGGTTACAATATCGCCATTAAACCCGTCAGGGGTGCAGCCTATCCAATCGTTGTCGCTGCATATTATAAACTTTTGATCATTGCCAGCGTTTGATAATATCACGCCAAACTCTGACTCATAAGCATCAACAGCATCTTGTTCGTGATCATTCCCCCATTGCGTCATTTCGTTGCCTTGAAAGGGCGCATCTATACCTTCAAGCTGTCTAAATAGTTTTTGACGGCTCATGTAAGGGTTCAGCCCAATCGCCGCCGCAAATACGGAAGCGGTTAGTCTGCCTTTTCTTTCTGGTGATAGACTCATGACAGCCTATCCTTTGCTTTGTTTTTATCTGCCGCGTGTTTATTTCTATCCACTGGTGTTAATAACTGCCACAGCTCCTTTAATTCATCAAGCGACTGACAAGATTCAAACTTCAAGGTAATAGTTGGATCTAATTCAACTGGTTCTTTCTTTGTTGATTGTACCTTATGCTCATCAGTGTCAGCATCTTTTGTATCGTCAATTGCAAACAGGCCATTAAGCGCATATTTTCGCGCATAGCTTGATGCAGTTCCAGTTATTTGTGAATCATCCATTCCTTTCTTAATAAGTGACTCACGAGCAAATGCTGTTGATTCAGCTATTAATAGATCACCGCTCATTACCCGACACGTTGCTTTGACATAAACCCTATCAAGAACTGCGACAACATCATCAGACATAGTTAAATGATAATCATATTGAGCTAAAACAGGTTTTACGGACTCAACAATATCCTCACAGCTTCTATATTTGTATTTACCGAAAGAATTAAATTGTCCTTTTGGCGCTTTTAATTCTGCTTGAATCTTTGACATGCTCATTTTATATGCTCCCGTAATTCGCTGGCAATTGTCACAGCTTGCTCAATAGCGTATCTAGCAGAATAACCATCAATCATCTCCATCGTTGGCTGGGTTGGCAATGGTTCACCGTCTGCGCAGCGCTGATAACCAGACATAAAATCATCACTAAAAGCATTTTCTGCAAATAAATTATTCATTGCTATCTCCTAGTGATTTAAACTCTTTGATTAATGACTCCATTTTTAACGCATGAGCTTCTTCTTCGCGGTTGATTTGTTTAGCTAATATATACTTTCTGCTGAGCTTTGGATCTTGAAACGTAACATCAACATCAACTGAGCCTATTAATGTATAGGCATCAATATCCATTTTCATAACTCCGCAGGTTAAAATTCCAAATTCTGATTCATAAAAGTAAACTTTGCCTTTATATCCTGTAAGTTCGTTTTTCATTTCTAACTCCTTTTTACCTGCTCAAAATTAAGCAGTGATGTAATATTAATTCATCTAAAACTAAAATGCAAGAAAATAATTTATTGAATTATTCTTTAATAAAGATTAATATGTAACTGTCGATTTTGGCCATGGAGATTATTATGAAAGAAGTTAATTATTTAAAAGAAGTTTATAGTATGCTGGAAACAAAAAAGTATACCAGGGTATATATTGCTAGGACTATGAACGTTTCAGAGCGATGGGTTGACCTTATGAGATCACAAGAAGTAAATCCAAGCTATGATAAGGTAATAACACTATATAAACTACTAAAGAAACAACCAGATAAACTACTAAAAAAACAACCAGAAAAAGCATAATTAAATATTAAGGCGGCATAACAGCCGCTTTTTTATTGTTCTTTTTTCTTTACATTATAAAAATTTTGCATTATAGTCCAACAACGCTAACTAATTAGCGGCAACTAAGGAGATGGAAATGCTAACAAAATCACAAATTGAGACAGCACTAGCACATATCAATGTCAGAAGCTTTTCGCAAGAAATAGGTGTGAGCGAATATTTGATACGAAAGATGCGCGACGGTCAGAGTGGAACAGTTCCTTATTTAGCACTACAAAAAGTATGTGATTATTTTGGGGGTGATGAAGATGAAATGGTTTAAACACGACTCAGATGCAAGTAATGACGCAAAATTAAGAAAGGTTAGGCATAAATACGGTGCTAGTGGATACGCTGTTTATTGGTACTGTCTTGAGTTAGTGGCAAGGAATGTTGACAAGCATAATCTAACATTTGAGCTAGAGCATGACGCTGAATTAATAGCTGATGATTTTAAGTTATCGCATGATCTTGTCCAAGAAATGATGATGTTTATGGTTAATATCGGACTATTTGAAAATTCACAAGGAGTAATAACTTGCTTAAAGATGGCATCGAGAACAGACGAATATACTTATAAGATAATCAAGAACTTAACGAGTGTCCCGACAGTGTCCCGACAAAATCCAGAAAAGTCCGAGTTAATAGAAGAGAAGAGAAGAGAAGAGAACAGAACAGAACAGATTAATACTAACACTGGAAAACCAAAGCGGACGGTTTTTAAAAAACCATCCATTGCAGACGTTAAAGAATATTGTTTACTTAGAAGCAACGCAGTTGATGCAGAGCGTTTTTTTGATTACTACGAGTCAAACGGCTGGAAAGTAGGCAAAAATTCAATGAAGGACTGGAAAGCATCAGTCAGAACATGGGAGAAGAACAATGACACACGAGGCAAGCAAGGAATATCTGCAAAACCTGATAATTCAGCAACAAGACACCACGACAGACTTAAGGCTCAGTACGCAAAAGCTATTGCCGATGAGCTGGGTGATTAAACTGTTTAGTAAGTTCCAAGTTATTTATAGCCATAAATGGCTCTCAGCGATTGATACAGACGATTTATTGCAGTTAGCTATGCAGGAGTGGCGGGAGAGGTTAAACGGGCTGTCAGGCGAAGAAATAGCACATGGTCTTAAAAATCTGCCTGCTGGGTGGCCTCCGACTCCGATGGAGTTTAGAGAATTATGCCAATCAGTTACCGCCGCTTGCCATAGGCCGTTTGATAAGAGTCGAGCATTAGAGCTTAAAGCTGACAAGGAACTAGCGAAGGCAGAAAAAGAAAAAATACTATTAATTTTAAAAAAAGGAACACAAGATGAATGATTTTGATCTAGACAATGAGCTATACGGTGTATATGATATTCCAGCTATAACAGGAAGCTCTCCCTTCAGCCGAGCCAACAAAAAACGACGCGAGCCGCAATGGTCAATTAAAGACTTAGCAGAATATGCTGGCGTAGGAATAGAAACAATAAGACGCAGGCTAAAAATTGACGACAACAGGCCATCACCAAGCAACCTGCACAAAAGAAACACACTGAAATATAACAAATCAGAGCTTATAGCATGGCATGAGCAATATATTGTTAATTTTAAAACATTAAAATAACTAATATTTTTGCTTGCAATTTATTTAATTATAAATTATTATCGGGTTAAGTTAATTGTTTAACCAACTTTTTTAGGAGATTTTAATGACTTATGAATTTGACGGTAGAGCGTTCTGGATTGAGAACGAGCAACAGAGATTAAACGCTGGTTATACAGTCAAAAACCTGCCAGTTAAACACGGTTATATTGTAAAGATTGAGAGAAAAAAGCAATCAAGAACAAACCCGCAAAATAACGCGCTGCATTTGTATTTTGATATGCTGGGCGATGTGCTTAATGAGTCAGGCCAAGATAAAAAAATAGTATTTAGTAAGATGAAAGAAGGCGTTTTTATCGAATGGGATAAGGAATCAGTCAAGAATGATTTATTTAAACCAATAATGAAAGCAGTCACGGGTAAAACAAGCACAGCAAAATTAACTAAAGATGAAATAAGCAAACTGTATGAAGTATTAAATCGATTCACTGCTGAGAGGCTTGGCGTATCGGTTGGGTTTCCGAGTGAGGAGTTATAAATGTCTAAAAAATGCAAGAATTGCGGCGAATCATTCGAGCCTTTTATGTCTACTCAAAAAGTCTGCGGCTTTACGTGTGCGGTCAAAGTTGGAAAAGAACAGACTGAGAAAAAAACAGAGAAAGCATTTAAAAAAAGAAGGCAAGCGTTAAAAAATAGAGCGCAATGGCTCAAGGAGGCGCAGCAGGCGTTTAATGAGTTTATTAGAGAGCGAGACAAGGGCAAGCCGTGTATATCATGCGACAAGATGGATGGCGGCGGGCATCAAAGACATGCTTCACATTATCGAAGCGTTGGCGCTTGTTCTTCATTGCGGTTTAATACATGGAATGTTCACGCATCATGTGCAACGTGTAATTCAGTATTAAGCGGTAATTTAATTGAGTATAGGATTAGATTACGATTAAAGCTAGGTGATGAACGGGTTGAGTGGCTAGAAAATCAAAACGAAATAGTCAGATATGATATTGAATATGCTAGAAGAGTTAAAGCTATTTTTAAAAAGAGAACGCGAATTTATAGGAGATTATTGAGATGATTAATTTAATGTTAGGAGATTGCCATGACAGCTAAAATAGTAGACCTTCCACCGCTGGATTATTTAAGGGAAATCTTAGATTATAATCCTGAGACTGGTGTGCTTACTTGGCGAGCTAGACCGATAGAGCATTTTAAAAGCCTAAGTTCTTGTAGGACATGGAATACTAGGTATGCGGGGGTCGAGGCTGGCGGGGTGGGAGGTGGCGGTTATAAACGCATAAGAATTGATTCTATACGGTATCAAGCACACCGAATCGCCTACTTTATGCATCACGGAGTAGAGCCAGATAATATTGACCATATAAACCACGATAGGGTGGATAATAGGATTGAAAATTTACGCAGTGTGAGTCACCAAAAAAACTCTAAAAACCAATCCATAGCCAAGAATAACACTTCTGGCGTTACAGGTGTTAGCCTGAACAAACATGCTGGTAAATGGCTGGCGCAAATAAAAGTTAATGGTAAAAGCAGGTATCTAGGTTTTTTTGATAGTTTTTCAGATGCAGTAATTACTAGGAAGCTAGCAGAGATTAAGTACGGATTTCACGCCAATCATGGTAAAGACGTTTAATAAATGGAGCTACAAATGGACTATAAAAAATTAAAAGAGTTTTCAATAACGCCAGAGCAGGCTATGTTATGTGATGCAATGGTTGAGACTAATGGCAAATTAAGAGCGGCGGCTAAGTTGCTCGGCAAGTCACACTCAACACTTCACGACACGCGCAAGCGATTAATAGAGCGAGCAGCGAGAGCGGGATATGCGCCAGACCATGATATGACAAAAACCACTCCCACAGGTTATCACGTTAGAGGAATATCTACTCTATACGATGAGGCTGGAAACCTTAAGATACAGTGGGTGAAGACTAGCGTGGATGCCGCGCAACAAGAGGAGAATATCAAAGACTATATAAAAGGGCTTTGTCAAGAAATAACGCCTATAAAACCAACAGAGTTCGAGAAAAACAAAGCGGTAACGCCTGACTTATTAACCGCTATATTTATCGGTGATGCTCATATCGGAATGTATGCCTACGGCAAAGAAACGAAACATAGTGATTTTGACAGCGATATTGCAACCGAGCAATTAAGAACAGCAATTGATTATTTAGTGGATAAAGCAGAGTCCACTGAAACAGCTTTATTAGTTGATGTAGGCGATTATATGCATGCTAACGGGCAGAGTAACACAACGTACAAAGGAACGCCGTTAGATGTAGATACAAGGCACGATGCAGTAATGAAAAAAGCGGCAATGTGCATGAGATATATGATTGATAGAATGTTGCAGAAGTTTCCAAAGGTTGTTGTTGTTATTGCGAAAGGCAATCATAATACCGATTCTGCTGGCGCTATTAGATTAGCTATAGAATTTTATTATAGCCGTGAATATCGAGTTAATGTTTTAGATACTCACGGATTTTACCACTACATTGAATACGGTCAATGGCTATTGGGTATTCATCATGGCGATAAGCAAAAACCAGAATCACTAGCGGGAAGCATGGCCAGAGATATGTCTGCGGCATGGGGAAGAACAACGAGTAGGATGTGGTGCGTTGGGCATTTTCACAAAGAACAGGTCAAGACTCTCCCGGGCGTTAAATATAAAGTCTTTGCTGCGCTTCCTCCTCCTGATAGCTGGCATGCTTCGCAAGGTTATTTAGGTGATGGCGAAATGGAGATGCTGACGTTCAGAAAATCAGGCGGCCTTTATAGTTCGCATGTATATTCTATTCCGCAACCAATGCATGATCCTGATGTTACAATTTAATTAATTAAATCTATTGCAATATAGTTAATGTAGGAGTAATATAATATCCTACATTAACTATTTGGAGGCAGTAATGAGTGATAAAGAATATATTTTAAGTCTTGAGCGCGATAATATTAAGTTACGTGCAAAAGCAATAAGATCAGGGGTTGAGAACCAGAAATTGAGAGCTATAATTGATGATCAGGTTCAAGCAATGGCAATTGCTGATGTTGAGTGCAGACGTTTTTTTGATATTCCGAGCATTTATCAAACGGTTTTAAGTGAAGCGATAAAAGGATCTAATTATGAAAACTAGCTATTTAATTGTGTTATTATTCCCATTTATTTTAACGGCGCAAGCGGAGGAAAATACACCAGAAAAACAACTTCAAATGATTTGTACAGCAAAAGCTCACATGGCAAAAGCAGTCCAAGATGTAAGAATTGAGACGGGTGACGATTGGGTGGAGTTCCACCGTAAAACAAAGCAATCATACAAGATAGACGCAGGGCTTGAGGCGCTTCTTTATATTGCAGACTTTGTTTATCATTATGTGCCAGTTGAGATGGACTCTAGCGAGGTTTATGACCGCACCATAAACGGTTGTGTCATGGATTTTTTAAACAAAAAAGATGATAACGTTATAAAGCTATTATCTTAATGGGAGTTAAAATGATTATTCAAGATGATTATATTGATAACCGAATAAATAGCATGACTGACTGTTGTGGAGAGTCTGTTTTTTCATTAGGTAGCTTAACGAAGGAAAACTGGCAAGATACGTTGTCACGGGTTAAGCTTAACTGGAATGCATCATTACTTGCTGATAATTCAAGATTTAAGATGTTTGATGGATTGTCAAGGGTTTTATACCTTGAAATAGACCCTGAAATTATTCATCTTGCGACACCTAAAGCCAAGAAAGACCTATCGAACGCATTGGGTTCATTTATCGGGATCACTATTGATGAAATTGTTGTTTCTGGTGCTTTAGATGTTGATGACCATGCAGAATCAGCACTAAATACTCAGATAGGTGGAGATCACTACAAGAACTTAAAGATACAACCAGTGCAATATATTTACGCTAACAATATTCCATTCGTTGAAGGATGCATAATAAAGTATGCTACAAGATGGAAAAACAAGGGCGGCGTAAAAGATTTAGAGAAGATAATACATTTTACAAAACTATTAATTGAGATGGAGAAATAAATTAATGATGAATCCGAGTAACGGAAAGGGATCAAAGCAACGAAAGACAGATAAAAAGAAGTATAATGACGAGTACGATAGAATTTTCGGCAAGAAGGAGAATAAAGATGAGCATAACAGTTCTAATGATAACGGCGGCGCTTGAGGTTACTTTGTTATTAATCGGTATGTTTAACAGAGCATTTTAAATGCCAAGATATAACAAGGAGGCATTACTAGCGGATTATTACACTGGGCTTTATACGGTGAGAGAATTATCTGATAGGCATGGTATATCTAAATCAACAGTGAGCAATATCACGAAGGGCATTGAAAAGAAGAATGCTGATATCGTGGACAAAAAAGTATCTATTATTCAAGCGACTAAAGATCTGGATGGACAAGAACTGGACGCAATTGACCGCGCTGTCCAGTTTAAGTCTGCTTTATTAGGTGATATTGAACGTTTTAGTAATAGAGCAATGCAGAAGGCCAATGATTTAATTGCCAACTCTGATAGCGGTCAAGATTTTAATGCGGTCATAACTGGTGTTGATAGGTTATCGATACTGAATAAGATTAATGACAGACACGCACCGCCAGCTAATATACAGCAGAACACTCAAAATAATACAGTTGCGCGGGTAACGTTTAGAAGGGCAACGAAAGCAGATAGAGATGACTGAGGAGTTTGTTGATTTAGAGATACCGCTTACTTCGGCGCAGGAGCGGTTTGTTTTTACTGAGTCTAAATATCCGGCTATTATTGGTGGATTAGGCAGCGGCAAGACGCAAGGCGGGACTATGCGAATAGTTACGTTGTTATTAGAAGATCGTGGATGTAATTGCGCTTATTACATGCCAACGTATGATTTGTTGTTGTTGAGGGCTTTACCTGGAATCCAAGCTGATTTAGACTTGATGG
>Ga0208644_1000357_pt1 | contig 37157 bp, 38 predicted proteins | sample VirMetDEL_Nov_18_FD_184517 | JGI IMG/M metagenome (GOLD analysis project Ga0208644, IMG submission 184517) | Aqueous microbial communities from the Delaware River and Bay under freshwater to marine salinity gradient to study organic matter... | ecosystem: Environmental > Aquatic > Marine >...
ACATTACGGAGCAATCGGTAAAGTAAAAGAGGTAAATCCAGAATATGTTACTTTTGTCGTGACGAACAACGGAGATAATTTTTCCAAAGGACAAACATTAGAAAAATCACACGACCAAATGAAAAAAGTAAACGAAGGTTCAATGGATTGGGAAAAGAAACATTTCCCTTGGGCAAATAAAGAAGAACAAATGATGATTGCTAAACTTGTGTTTTCAAATAAAGATGGTATTGATGGTGAAGTAAAACGTCAAAAGAAAAATCCGAGTTCTTATAAAGACCACATAAAAAGAATGGTTAAAAAAGGATTACACGAATCAGTAAATGAATCCAAAAAAGAAAAAGACCAAATCATTACATATTTACAAGGTCTTGGATTTGATGAAAGAACTGCAAAAAACGCAGTAGCTAAATCTTATGATTACATTAGTAAAGCATATAGAAACACCGGAACTCGATACAAAGGTGATTTAATTGCAAACATTTTAAATAAAAAAGAATCAGTAAACGAAACAAATCCAAAAGATACTATTGCGACTATCGATATGGTAAATGCATTGTTAAAAATTAAAAGTCCAATGTCAAGACAAACCTTAGACGCACTAAAAATGATGGTTAGACATTATGGACTTGACAACATTAAAAAAGAAGTTCAAAGAGATGCCAGAAAATTTTACAAAAGTTTACAAAAAATGGAAAAAGGTTTAACTCAAGACATTGAACTTGAAAGTATCATCAAAGAAGATTACTTTGTTCGTAGTGGTGAAGAATTTTCAAAAAACTTTTTAACCGGACTTGATTTAGTTATTTCACAGGCAAATAATTTAAAAGGTCAATTGGCAAAACACCCAGTTAAAAGAGATGTCAATAAATTAAAAGCAGTTCAAACAATTTATAAAAAGTTTTTACAACCATCAATAGATAAAGAAAATGACCGTTTCAAATCAGTTGATTTAACTCGATTAAAAGACTTTTTAAAAGACGGAAAATTTAGAAACGCAATTCAATTTGAAATATTAAGTGCACTTGATACAAGTAGTTACAATAGTAATTCTTATTATTTCTTAGATGATAAACACAAAGAATTAATAAAAAAACTTACCCGTTCTTTAAAAGATATAACCAATAAATTAGACAAAGGACAATTTGAATCAGTAAATGAAGCAAGTGTATCACAAGTTCGTTCAACTATATCAAGAGTTAAAAAACAATTGATGCAAAAATGGGCTAAAAAAGGTGGATACGAAAACTTTGGTCAAAAAGAACTTCGTAATTTAAGAGATAAGTTTAAAGAAAATCCTTATGGTAGTCCAGAAGAAAGAAAGATTTCAGATATGTTAAGTGCATTTGATAATTGGGCTATGAATTATAGTGGTGATATGAGAGAAACAGTAATTAAAGAAGCTGGTGGTGTAGAAAAGATTTTAGATATGGCAAGAAATAATTCATATGGAAAACTTGGTGGACAAACCGTTGATGGTCTGACTGCAAATTTATTCAAAGCAGTTTATGATAAAGCACCACAAGCCGCAAAAGATAAAATTAACACAATGAACGAAAAACAATTAATCAGATTTATGGGTAATTTGTGGAATAAGTTCGGTAAAAACGTTACTTTAAGGAGTGTTTAAATGGACAAAAAATTAGCAATGAAAATAAGTGATTCTTGGAAAGACTTTCGTTTAAATTCTTTAAATGAAGCAATGAAAATTTTTAAAGACGGAGCACAACACGGATTTGATTTAACAGACTTCAAACCAGGTGGATTTAAAAAGTTTTTAAAAGCACTAAGTATTCCAACAATAGCAAAAGGTTCATCAACAGGAGTAAGTTGGTCTGCAGGAAATAATTTTTATTGGAGAAACAAAGATATTATTATCATTACTGCAAACAATCCAATTACAGGTCAATATTATGCACCAGACAGAAGAAGTCCAGAAAAGAATTACGCATCATATGTGGGAATTGAAACAAAAAACCCAAATGATATGGAAAAAGTAGTTAAATTATTTAAACAACATACATCTTATCGTAAAGGTGAATCAAAAGGTAGAAGGGATTTTGTATAATGATTAAAATTAAAGATATCATCAAAGAACATAAAATCATAATGACTGAGGCATTTGCAGCAGGTAAACTTCGTGCATTGACAAACAATTGGAGGTCAAACGACTCAGACTTCTGGTCATACGGAGCAAAACTTGGTATCGAGTGGGACAAAATCACAGACCAAGAAATCAAAACCAATACCAAACCACTTAAAAAAGGAATTGAACTTGTTTATGTTGATAAAGATGTATCGGTTCCACAAAAAGGTAACACAGGAAATTGGGGTAAATATGATATCGGTCTTGAAAAATTTACATTGATTAGTGTATTGAGAGACGGAAAACCACTTTGGTATACAAAAAGTTGGAAACCATTAACCAATGTAATGACTGCAACCGGTAAAACAACTAAAACAAGTCGTTATGGTAGAACAACCAGTAGAGTTCCAGATATAGACGCAGGTTCAAGAAGTTATTCAAAAAATAGACAATTTGGATTAAATATGACCGGATATCAATCATTAGCAGGTATGATGTCAATACCAGGAGTTAAATTCCACCATATTGATTTATCAGAAGACCAACCTTATATGGGTGCTGGTATCAAACGACAAATGAGACAAGCAGCTCAATTTGGTGCAGCAAAATTCACCACTAATGATGAATTTGCAAGAATTAACAAACAATACTTTGATGAATTGTTGAGAGCAAAATTAAACGACCCTAAAAAATTAGCAGCAAAAGTAAAACAAGCAGCTAATTTTTGTCAACAAATTTTGGACTCAGCACTTGGTGGTGTTAAAGCAACGGGTAAAGTAAAAAGTATTATTGACAAATATCAATCCAATAGAACAGTTGCAACACAAGAATCAGACGCTTATCAGTTAGCATCAGAAGTAGGTGATGAATTAAGTAGATTGTATAGATACTATGGATATTATTTAGAGGCAATCCAAAAAGAAAAAGAAGATAAAATTAATTACGGAACCACAGACTTTGCAAGAGATGATGTTGAAAGACACGCAAAAGATGTTCAACAATATTACAATTATATTATGTCAGGAAAATTTTAATGATAAAATTAAAAAACATATTATCTGAACAAGACAACACCATTGATAAAAAAGAATGGAAAAAAGTCAGCACAACCATTTATGACGGAATGGATACTTTGTTTTTTAAAGGTGTTAAGTATTTAAGAGATTACGATAGGTCAAACTTACCACCAAAAGAAAAAAGAATGTTAACAGATTTTTTCAATGATTTCTCAGCACTTCAAAGAAGATTTGGAAAAATAGAACGAGAAATAGAGAGGTATGCAAAATGATTAAATTAAAAAATTTACTAAAAGAAACAAAAGTATCTGCAGATTTAGGTAAAATTGTTAAAATGTATGGTTACAAGAAACCGTATGGCCAAGGGCCGGAAAGTTTTGAAAGTAAAACACCAATTTCACCAAAGGCATATAATCTATTACGTAGAGATGTAAAAGTTTTGAAAATGGCAGTAGACCAATTACAAAGGGGTGTAGAATCACAACGTGATGTAGGTGTAATGAATGATGTTGTATATTTAGTATTAAAGGCACACGAAGCTTTACAGGATATGCAAAAATGATTAAATTAAAATCTATATTACAAGAAGAAATGAATCCAAGAGACAAACGAGAGTTTGAAGCAGCAGCTCGTGGTATCGAAACTAATTTAGAATACATCAAAGAAGAAGTCACAAGACTTGTCAAACTACTCAACAAAGAAGGTATGAGAAAGTCAGCAAACGAACTTCAAATATCATACAAAAGACGAGTAGTAGAATTTGGATTAGATGTTCAAAACATCACAAAACAACATCTTGGAGAAGCAACAACAGGATTTACAGACACAGGTAGAGGATATCAAAACAAAGAAACTCAAACCTTTTCAGTAAACGCAGTTAAAGATGCAAGTAAACAAGTTGGTAAACTACAACAAAATGTTGTTGGGCAATTTATTAAAGATATTAATCAAAAGAAATATGATGCTATGGACTTGGTTCGTGCAATCAAAACCACACCATTGGGTGATGCATCATTTAGTAAAAAAGATTTTTTTATGTCTTTGTTTGATTTGATTAAAAAACGAACAAGATAATATTTATATACAAGGAGAAAACAAAATGGCTAAATTAAAAAAATTAATCAAAGAAAACTTCTCATTAGTCGGTGGGGTAGTTTCAACACCAGCAATAGGTGGTGGATATACTTCTTTATCAAGAATCGTTAAAGAAAAATATGGTGAAACACCAACACAAAAGATTACTTCTAAACAAGTTGCAGAAGCATTGAGAAATTATAATCAAATTGGTAAATCACTTTATCAACAACAATCATTAAAAGAAACTGCAAAAAGATTATCATCAATCGCAGAAATGGCAGCTTCTCACACATTACAAGAAACAGAAGATTGGTTTGATAAAGTTACGGTTTCTCGTAATATGAAAGAGTTAACCAATCACTCAAAAGCATTTTCAAAAATCGCAGAAGAAGCATCATCCGTTCAACAAAGATTAGCCAGTTTGTATGAAGATATGGGTATGATTCTGAATCGTTATTATGATATTCCAGAAAATGAAGAAAAAGATAAAGAAGAATACGGAAGTAATACAATTGAAGAAGGTGATTACGAAGAATTCTTCCAATCAGCAATGAAAAAGTTTGGTATTTCTTCACCAGATGAATTAGGTTCAGACGAAGAAAAGAAAAAGTTCTTCAATTATGTAGATAAAAATTATCAAGCAAAATCTGAAGGTAAAGTATATGAAGGTGGGCCAGGAAGTGGTAAACCAGGTGGTAAGATGCCACAACCAAGTGATTTCGGTGGAAATATGGATAAATACTTTGATGCGTTAAACAAAAGAATGTCTGACGACGAAAAAAGAAAGAAAAAATAATGAAACTTAAAAAATTATTAAACGAAAATCTTTGGAACGAAAGAAAGTTTGGTGAGTCATTACCAACACTTGAAGACACTGCCAAAGCATATAAATTAAAACAAGAACAAGAAATCAACGAAGAACCAATCGTTGAAAATAATTCATCACTTAAAACTAAAATGATTAAACACATACAAGATATGGTAAAATATAGTGATAGACTTGGTAGTGATGAAATTGATGAATTAAAAGAATTGTTAAAATTAATACAAAAAATTAAATAACAGAAAGAGAGTAAAGGTTGTTAAAAGTACAGATTCGTAAGGGTCAATCAGTAGAAAAAGCACTTAAAATATTCAAACGAAAAGTCAAAGACTCAGGTATGATGTTTGAATTGAAAGAGCGTTCTTTTTATAAAAAGCCGTCGGCAATCAAAAGAGAACAAAAAAACAAAACAAAACTGAGAGCCAAATACGAAAAATTAAAAAATCAAGAAGATTAAAAAATACACACTTTGTGTGAATTTTTTTCAGTTTTGTGATATTTATATTATACAAAACTAAATACACTATCGTATATTCATACATCATATAGTGTAATCTATTAAAACTATATTATAGTTCCTAATAACTATATTGAATCCAAACGGAGATTATAAAATGGATGATTTACTAAGAGAAGCTATTGCAGATGCTAAAGCAGTTCGTGAAACCGCACTTGCAAATGCTAAAATAGCACTTGAAGAAGCATTCACACCACGTTTGCAATCTATGTTGTCTAAGAAAATCGCAGCAGAAGCAGAAGAAATGGACACAGAAGAAGAAATGGACGCAGAAGAAGGCGAGCACGAAGAAGGCATGCATGACGCTGAAGAAATGGACGCTGAAGAAATGGACGCTGAAGAAATGGACGCAGAAGAATCTGAAGACGAAATGACTGAAGAAGAAGATGCAGAAGAATCTGAAGACTCAGAAGAAATGAGAGAAGAAGAAGATGCAGAAGAATCTGAAGAAATGAGAGAAGAAGAAGCTGAAGAAGAAGACTCAGTTGAAGAAGCTGAAGACGCTGAAGAAGAAGATGAACTTGATTTAGAATCAGTTCTTCGTGAATTAGAAGCAGACTTAGATGATGAAGACGATATTGAAGAAGCAGAAGATAAAGAAGAAGAAGATACAGTAGATGAAAATGATGTATCATCTGATATCGGTGATGCTGACAATAAAGTCAATCCAGAAGCAAATGATTCTTCAAAAACAGGTGCACAAGGCCCAGAAGGTGAAGGTTCTGACGAGGCAGCAGGTAATGAACTTGATGACCACGACGTTGTTGACGACTTAACAGAAGTTGAAGACAAAGAAGAAGAAGACCTTGACTTAGATGAAGTCTTAAGAGCACTTACTGAAGAAGAAGATGCAGAAGAAGAAGCAGACAAAGTTGAAGAACTTCAAAAAGAAATCAAAGAGTATCGTAAAGTAATTAACTTTATGAGACAAAACTTAAACGAAGTTAATCTCTTGAACGCTAAATTATTGTTCTCAAACAAACTATTTAGAGCATATGGATTGAACAATGACCAAAAATTAAAAGTTGTTGAAACTTTTGATAGAACTAAAAACTTAAGAGAAGTTAAATTGGTTTACGCTACATTAGCAGAATCATTTAAAAAACCTTCTAAACCTATAAGTGAGTCAGTTTCTAAGGGTTCAAGTTCAAAACCAGTTGCTTCTACAAAACCTGCAAAACAGGAAGTATTGTCAGAAGGAGCAGAATTGAGAAATAGATTCAAGAAATTAGCAAACATACTTTAATTAGGAGACTAAAGAAATGAGTAAATTAAACGCAATCGAGAAATTGATGGACGGATATAATCCGCAAAGACAATTGCTTGAGCAAACTCGTCAGTTAGTCAAGAAATGGGAACCAACAGGTCTTTTAGAAGGTCTTAACGACGAAACTAAAAGACACGGAATGGCAGTTCTTCTTGAAAACCAAGCTTCACAGCTTATTCAAGAAGCTTCCGTAACAGGAACATCTGCTAATTCTGAGGAGTGGTCAGGTGTAGCTTTACCATTAGTTCGTAGAATTTTTGGTGAGTTAGCAGCACAAGACTTTGTGTCAGTTCAACCTATGAACTTACCATCAGGTCTTATTTTCTATCTTGACTTCAAATACGGAACAGCACAAACTGGTCTTCACACAGAAAATTCTGATGTATATGGTAATACTTCAGGTTCTGGTGATGCAAGTGGTGGTCTATATGGCGCAGGTAAATTCGGCTACACAATCAATGACCATTCTTCATCAGCATTGACATATGCAGCTACTGCAACTTCAACAAAGTTCAGTACTGGTTCAGTTGACTGGGAAGATGTTGATTATGAAGGTGATTTATCAGCATCTCAAGCTATTGCAGATAGTGCAGACAATGCACTTATCAAAGTTGTTATCGCAGACGCAGCAATCTCAGGTCTTGACAAGGACGGAGTTAGAGCATTCTCTATCTCAGGTTCTGGTTTTGACGAGTTCTTCCCTGCATACACAAAATATAGTGCAGCAAACGCAGAAACTACATTTATTGTTAGAAGAAGTGTTGCTCAAGCTACATCAGAAATTGTTAACGCAGTTGTTACTTTCCACAAACAACCAACAACTGATTACAACAGAACTGATTTTGAAACAGATGCAAACAGCATCGACGCAAACCCAGAAGCAGATATCGATATTCCTGAATTAGATATCGCATTAAAGAGTATTCCAATCATTGCGAAAACTCGTAAGTTAAAAGCAGTCTGGACACCAGAACTTGCACAAGACTTAAATGCATATCACTCAGTTGATGCAGAAGCAGAATTAACATCTCTACTTTCTGAGTACATTTCTATGGAAATTGACTTAGAAATCTTAGATATGTTGATGTCAAACGCTTCAGCAAAAACAGAATATTGGTCAGCAAGAGTTGGATATGAGCACGACGCTACAAACAACACTTTCTCACAATCTTCTGGTGAGTCAAATGCATACACCAAAGGTACTTGGTTCCAAACACTTGGAAACAAAATACAAGCAGTATCTAATGCAATTCATCAAAAAACTCTAAGAGGAGGTGCAAACTTCTTAGTTGTTTCTCCAGAAACAGCAACAATCATAGAGTCAATTCCTGGATATGCAGCAGACACAACAGGTGATGCTTCAACAAATCAATTTGCAATGGGTGTACAAAAAGTTGGTGCATTAAACAACAGATACACTGTTTACAAAAACCCATATATGTTAGAAAATAGCATACTTGTTGGTTTTAGAGGTGCAAACTTCTTAGAAACAGGTGCTGTATATGCTCCATATGTACCGCTCATTATGACACCATTAGTGTACGACCCTAAAAACTTTACACCAAGAAAGGGTGTAATGACTCGTTACGCTAAGAAGATGGTTAGAAGCGAATTCTACGGTAAAGTTATCGTATCAGACGTTTCTTATGTCTAATAGCAATTGACATATTGACTAATTGATATTTAATAATATTAATTGACTAATAAGAGAAAACCCCACTTCGGTGGGGTTTTTTCGTATATTAAGTGTTTTCAATAACCAAAGAAGACTTTATAATATAAAAAGAAAAAACATAAAAGTCAAGGGTTTTTTTCTAAAAATCAATAAGTTTATATTTATTATTGGAACATTTTATTTCAAACATTAGGAGAATTTTATGGCTGCCGGAAAATATAATTTTACCATTGAACAAGGAGCAACAACAGATTTTGAAATCGTATATAAAGATTCAAGTGGAACACCAGTAGATTTATCAGGATATACAGCTCGTATGGATTTAAGACCTTCACCAGGTGCATCTACATCATACTTGACTCTTTCATCAAGTCTTGGCCCGTGTGGAACAGGATTGAATATGAGTGGTTCCGGTGGATTATCTGCATCAAACCCTTTAACTTCTGGTAGTATTGGTATTTATATCAATTATGTTTCTTCATCAGCATTAGATTTTACACAGGCTTCATATGATTTAGAAATTGTTTCCGGTAGTGGTAATTGTGCAGTAGTAACAAGATTATTAGAGGGAACAATAACACTTTCAAAAGAAGTCACAACAGGTAGTTATTAGGAGTTATTAAATGGCCGTAACTATTAGACCGGACTCACCAAATCAAGTAACGACTACACAAGATAGAAAAACTATCGAAATCAATAAGTCGGACAATACTTTAACTGTAGAAAATCAAACAACATCAATTGTTAATGTTGTGGCACGAGGCCCACAAGGAACTGCTGGTGTGTTAACCACAACAAGTGGTTCGTTTAGTGGTTCATTTATTGGTGACGGAAGTGGATTAACCGGTGTAACTGCATCTGCACAAGACGACAATGCATTATATACGGCATCCATAAGTGATGACACCATAACATTTACCAAAGGTGGTGGTGATACATTTAACATTACGATTGATAATGTTGTTTCATCTTCATACTCGGTAACATCATCTTATGCAATTTCATCTTCATACTCGATAACTTCATCTTTTTCAACAACTTCATCATATGTAGATTGGACAAATATAGATTCAATTCCAAGTGGAATTATCAGTAGTAGTGAACAAATTTCAAACGACATTAGTGGGTCTTGGCAAGGATATTTAAGTGGAAGTGGAATTCTTAGTTCATCTGACCAAATAGATTTAAGTAATTATGCAATCATTAGTGGTGGTAATGATTTTATCGGTGGCCAAACTATAACTGGTTCATTCTTAGTAACTGGTTCAACAACTCAAATTGGTAACAATACTTTAACTGGTAATACTGAATTAGATGGTTATATCAATATTGTTGGTGATTCAACTTTAACTGGTTCATTCTTAGTAAGTGGTTCAACAACTCAGTTTGGTGATAATATTTTAGTTGGTTCAACAACTTTAACGGGTAGTATTTTTATAGCTGGTGATATTATTCCACAAGTATCCGCTTCTTATAATTTGGGTTCCGCTGATAATCCTTGGAAAGAAATTTATCTACAATCGGGCTCAATCAATGTTCAAAGTGATATACCTGGTGAACCATACGCAACCATTACAAACGAAACCGGTGATATATCAATTCGTTCTGCTGGATTTAAAGTTAAAAGTGGTTCTGATTCCGACACAAAAACACCATTTGAAGTAAGACCTTCAGGTAGAGTTATTATAAAAACCGATTATGAAAATCCAGATAATCGTGCATTATTGGAAGTAGTTGGTAATGTATCGGGTTCACAACAAGCAGCAGTAAATACTGGAACAATTATTCAGACAACTTCTTATAATGGTAGAACCAATAGAACAATTTTTGATTCTTATGGTAGTGGTTCGTATTCACAATTAAATTTACGAAGGGCAAATGGTACGGTAGAATCACCTTCAACAACAACTGCAGGTTTAATCGGTAGAATTGGTGTTTCTGGTTGGGTTGACGGAATTGATTATGGTATTCCTGGTGTAACTGGACTACCTGCTCGTATAGATTTTAGAGCACCAGTTGATTATGCAAGTGGAAGTAGACCAACAGAAATATGGTTCTATACTACACCGGAAAATCAATTAGACTCACAAGGAGAGTATGCAGTAAAAATCTTTGGTAATAATCATATGGCAGTATCAGGAACATTTACCGCATCTTTACAAGAAGATTATATTTGGGTCGGACAATCAAACGGATACAGTAGAGAAGTTTCAAAAACAGATTTCTTCGATACCACAGGACTTATCAGTAGTTCAGTTCAAATAGCATCAGACATAAGTGGTTCTTTCAATCAAGCAAGTGCAAGTTTTTCAACAAGAATCACAACAGCAGAAACAGAATTAAACAACACATTGGTATCAAGTTCTACACAAATAGACATTACACAAACCCAAAACTACGGAAATGTAATGGTAACAGGTTCGATATCAGGTTCAACACTAACCTTTACCAAAGGAGATTCATCTACTTTTGATATTCCATTATCGTCTTCTTTTCAACCAGGAACAGGTGGTAGTGGTTTAGGTTGGGCAAGATATGATGATAATCAATACACAACATCATCATATTTAACAGTATCACAATCCACACAAACTGTTATACCGAATAATTCTTCTTATGAAGATGAGTCATTTATGAACTCAAGTGTTAAATTTTACAATTCTGGAAGTCAGAAAATTCAAATGGAAAATGTTGGAGATGTTTATGAAATGGTCGTAACATTTAAAGCTAAAGCACCTAATGCAAATCAAACTCATATTGACCTTACATTAACATCAACCGGTGAAACACCATATGACAGAGTATCAAAAAGTTTAGTTTTTGCAAAAGGTAATGATGAATGGCAAAATTTCTATCAAACATTCAATTTTTATGCTGATTCTGATTTTGTGTTGAATGGAAATCAATGGAAAATAACAGCAGATGGTGGAGAAGTTCATTTAGCTTCTGCTATATACTTTATCCAAAGAACTTTCAACGGAACATAATTATAGTGTTGTTTTCTTAATAATAACACTAAAAATCATCTTTTTTATATTTATTAATGTATACAAATCACTATTAATAGGAGAATTTTAATGCAAGAACCAATATGGCCAGGTTCAGGTTCCAGTGTTGTTGGAAATACACCATTTGCGTTGTATGATAATGACCTTGAATTTCAATTGGAAGCCCCACAAGTTGCAACTTGGTGTGCAAGAAGATTAGGTTATCCAATCGTAGATATCGAATTACAAGATAATCAGTTTTATGCTTGTTTTGAAGAAGCAGTTTCAGAATATAGTGCCCAAGTAAACCAATTCAATATTCGTGACAACTTATTACATTTAAGAGGAGCTTCAACAAGTTCTAATTTTACCCACAAAAGAGTACAAGCAGGACTTTCAGAAAATATTTTTATATCTGAAAACTATGGTTCTGAAGCTGGAGTTGGTGGTAATGTAGAATATAAAAGAAAGAAAGTCAATATACATTCAGGTAGTCAAGTTTATGATTTGAACGAATTGATTGGTGAGGCAAGTGAATCTGGAGCATCCATTGAAGTTAAAAGAGTTCATTATGAAGCAAGACCAGCGGTATCAAGATACTTTGACCCATATGCTTCAACCGGATTTGGAACATACAATATGTTGGACGGATTTGGATTTGGTAGTTATTCACCGGCAATTACTTTCGTATTACAACCAATCTACGCAGATTTGTTAAGAATACAAGCTATTGAGTTCAATGACCAGATTAGAAAATCAGCATATAGTTTTGATATCAAGAATAATCAAATGAGAATTTTTCCAATTCCTTCAGAAGAATCAGGTTCAGTTTGGGTTGATTATATATTGACATCAGATAGAGACAATCCATTGAGAACTCGTTATAGTGGTTCAAATGATGTAGTATCTGATTATTCAAATGCTCAATATGACTTTATGGTTTATTCAAACATCAATGATGTTGGTAAACAATGGATAAGAAAATATTGTTTAGCATTATCAAAAGAGTTATTAGGTATCGTTCGTTCTAAATATGGAACTATTCCAATTCCAAATTCAGAAGTTTCATTAGACGGAGATACTTTAAGAGCAGAAGCTACTGCAGAAAAAGAACAATTAGTAGAACAATTAAGAGAAACACTTGAACAAACCAGTCGTAAAGCATTGTTAGAAGCACAACGAGATGAGAATGAAGCAAATCAAAGTACTTTAAACAAATCACCTTTACCTATATTTATCGGATAATACTATGCCACAAAGATACTATGGAACAAAAGATTTGGCAACCATAGAAAAGTTCAATAGAGAACTTTTAGGTGAACCAAACAAAGATGATTGCGGGATTATAGACCAGTTTGTTATTTTATACCGAGTTTCAGTTTACGATACAGAAACAAATATGTATGGTGAAGCATCACAAGGTAAAACTTACAAACAAGGTGTCAAACTTCCGTGTATTGTGGATGCCGAAGATTTCAATTTTGAATATGATGACTTTGGGCCAGATAATAAACAAAATGTTTCGTTCGCATTCCAACGAGCATACTTAGTTGAGGTAAATTTAAAACCAGATATTGGTGATATATTAAAATGGAACGAGGGTTATTTTGAAGTAAATTCTTACAATGAAAATCAATTAGTTGGTGGAGACCCAAATAAATCACACTCAATAGTGGTTCAAGCACATTTAACAAGAATGCCAACCACAAACTTAGAAGAATATAGAGGATTTTAATGGCACGAAATAAACCAATACCAAGAAGTCAACGAATTACTTTTAATCGTGGAGAAAAGATTAGTCGTAATTCACCAGGAGCAAAAGATGATGTAAAGAACTTATCCGTTGGTTTAATGGATATGGATAGTGCTATTATGTATTACTTCAACGAAGTAATCAAACCAGAAGTAGAACTTAATAATGAAAAAGTTAAAGTTCCTTGTATTTATGCATCACCGGAAAGATGGAATGCAATTTCAAAACAAGGATTTCTACGAGATAAGAAACGACAAATTATTGTTCCATTGATTGTATTTAAAAGAACAGGTATGTCTCGTAGTGATATGATACAAGTAGATAAATTAGATGCAAACAAACCAAATTTATTTTATACTTTTCAAAAGAAATATTCACAATTTAATCGATTTGATAAATTTTCAGTATTACAAAAAATAGAACCTGGAACGGAATATTATAATGTAGCAATGCCAGACTATGTTCAATTAACATATGAATTTACCATATGGACTTCTTATATAGACCAAATGAATCGTATCGTTGAAAAGATTAATTATTCTGACGGAGCATATTGGGGTGAACCAGGTAAAATGAGATTTAGAACTCAAATCGATAGTTTTTCAGATGCGAGTCAAATAGAAGGTGAAAGGTTGATTAAAAATACATTTAGTATGACTCTAAATGGATATATTTTACCAGAATCATTTAACAATTACAACACCACACAAAAATATCTAACACCTAAAAAATTAATCATTAGAGAAAGTACAGATAAAAAACTTGTTGATGACCAAGGTAGAAAAGTTAGTTTGGCATCCAACGCATCTGAATTTGGTGAAAACACAAAAGATGTATTTTCAATTAGTATTTCAAATGGTTTAGTATTTGAACAAGGAACAGGTGTAACTTTATCTAATAATGGTGCAATATTTGATGGTTCAAGTACATTAACACAAGAATTTTCTATCGGACAATCAGTCGGAACAACAGATGATGTTGAATTTAATACCTTAACTGCAAATTCAGTTCAAATAGGAACAGGAACTACTGTAATTGCAGATGGAAGTATCAGTAGTTCAGACGGAACAATCGAAATAACAGGTTCATCAGTCGTAACGGGTAGTTTAACAGTATTGGGTGATGTTAATATTACCGGAAGTGTAACTGCAGACTTATTCATCACACAAGCTACAACTCGTTCTATTGATTTCTCAACCGGTTCAAATGACTTTGGAGATTCATTAGATGACCAACATCAATTTACAGGTTCAGTAGAGATAACAGGTTCATTTAGTTTGAATGGATATGAAGTTGATGAGATTTCCAATGATACAACCTTAACAGATGCAAGTCAAACTGCATTAGTAACGGAATATGCACTCGCAAACTTTACACCTGGAGCAGTTACAACAGACGAAACCACATATTTAAGAAAAAATTTTTACAAAACATCTACCGGAGTCACAGGAACCAATACTGCAAGTTTTACCGCAACGACTGCATCAGCACCAAGTGGTATGACTGCAACATCTGAAAATGACTTCGTATTCTTTATCAATGGACAATATATGGAACACGATGCAATTACTATTCGACAAGTTTCAACTGGAAGTTTTCATTTAATGGTAAATACTGATTCCATAGGATATGAATTAGAATCAGACGACGAGATATTAGCAATCGGTAAATTTAATACTTAGGATTAGTTATGGCAGATATTACATTTAAAGTAAATAATCCCATAACACTAAAAGCCGGAACAGGTGTTTCACTATCAGCAGACGGCAAGGGATTCACACAAAAACAATTTGACGGAAGTGATAGGTCTAACATTAGAATATCAATCGGACAAGATGTAGCAACAACCGCAAATGTTCAGTTTGCAAGTGTGTTGTTGGCACCAAATACAATGACCGTGGGAACTGGTTCTGAAAATGTTTTGGTGTTTAATGACGGAAGAATAGTTGGAGATTTACACTTTGATAATAATCTTTTGATAACTGAAAATTTAACAGTTATTGGCCCATTTACTTATAAAGGATTTTTTACATCATCAAATTTTACAGCAGATGCATCCAATGTAACACAATCCATTAATTCAGGTTCAACTAAATTTGGAACTGAAACCAATAATCACAATCAAAGATTTACAGGAAGTTTTGACATTACGGGTTCATATAATTTGAATCGTTTAAATAGTTCTATAACGGAAATATCCAATGATACATCATTAACTGATGAAAGTCAAACTTCATTTGTAACGGAATATGCTGCATATAACTTTTTATCAAATTTAGCATCAACAAGAGATTATTTAAGAAAATCATTTGTTCATACGGGTAGTTTTGTCAATAGTTCAACATCAAGATTTACTGCAGTAACTGCATCCGCACCATCAGGATTTACCGAAACAACTGAAAATGATTTTATGTTTTTTATCAATGGTATGTTGATAGAAAATGACGCATTAACAATACAACAAAATTCATCTAATTTAGATTTAACATTAGATACTACTTCATTAGGATATAGTTTATCCGCAGATGATGAGGTAATTGGGTTCGGTAAATTTAACAATTAGATATTTATAAGTAAGGAAAATAACATTTAGTATTATGGCAAATTTAAAATCAAAACAATTAGCAAGTTTATTAACATTCACTACCGCAAGTATTGATGTGGTGAGTGGTTCGTTAATACCAGATGCTGCAAATTTATATAATATTGGTAGTTCTACCGTTCCTTATTTAAGTGGTTCATTCACAAATTTAGATGTTACGACTGGTGGTCAAGTTCAAATCACTAATCTTTTCGTAACAGACATCAGTAGATTTACAGGTTCAATCGTATTGAAAGAACAAACCACATCACCAACCGCACAAGAAGGTGGTTTGATGTATAGTGGAAGTAATTTTTACTTAGGTTTTGATTCTTAAAATTCTAAATCTTTATATTTATATTTAGTAGGAATTTAGGTTAAATTCTTATATTTAAACAAATAAAGAGATAATCTTATAGGAGAAACATAATGGCAAGTTGGAAAAAAGTCATTGTTAGTGGTTCCGATGCTGAGTTAAATGGATTGACTCTAAGTGGTGACTTGACCGTAGCAGGTGGAGACATTACTTTAGGTTCAACAAGTATTTTTTCAGGTGGAGACACAACATCATTAAACAATATTGACGCCATTGACGCAACAACCGAAGCAACAATTGAAGCTGCTATCGATACTCTTTCAAACTTGGTAACCGTAGGAACACTTGATAGTGGTGCCATTACAAGTAATTTTGGAAATATCAACATTGGTACTTCCACATTAGACGCTGGTAATACAACTATTGATACATTGACAAATGATTCATCAGTAGCAGCATCACACATTACAGGTTCTTTCACCGGTTCATTTACTGGTGATGGTTCAGGTTTGTCCGGAGTAACAGCAGCAGTTGATATTGATTCGTTGTCAACAGGCCCAATAGACCAAACAGACAAATTAATATATTCAGACGCTGGAACTGAAAAAGCTATCACATTTAGTGATTTTGAAGATACAATCTTCGGAAACTTTAGTGGAGATGCAACAGTTGCAGCAGGTGGTGCTATAACAATCGCAGCTGATTCAGTTGAAGGTACTATGTTAAACACTAATGTAGCAGACACCACAACAATAGAACTATCAAGTGATACATTATCCGTATTGAAAGTTCCAAATGTATTAGCATTTGGTGCTGGATTAGTTGACCCAGGTGACTTTGATGGTTCATCTGGACTAACACTAAGTGTTGACTCTGGTTCTATGGTAGCATATTACTCAAGTTCAACATTTGCAGCAGTTAGTGGAGACGCAACAATCGCAGCAGGTGGTGCATTAAGTATCGCAAACAATGTAATTGATGAAAATAACTTAACTACATCAGTCGCTGGTAATGGTTTAACCGGTGGTAATGGTTCAGTATTAGCAGTTGGAGCAGGAACAGGTGTTACTGTAAATGCTAATGATGTAGCTATTGGACAAGATGTAGCAACATCAGCAGATGTAACATTTGCAACCGTAACAACTACCGGTAATGTAACTGTAGCTGGTGACTTAACTGTTCAAGGAACACAAACATCACTAAATACTACAAACCTATTGGTTGAAGATAGATTTATCTTGGCAAATAGTGGTTCAGCAACAGGTGATGGTGGTTTGATTGTTCAAACAGAAGCAGCATATAGTGGTAGTGCATTCGCTTGGGACGACTCAGAAGGTCGTTGGGGTTTCCAAATCGGAACCAAACTTGGTGAAAGTGCAACCGCAGTAGCACCAGACGCTTATGCTTCATCAGTTGTAACATCTGATTTAGCAGATTACCAAAAGAATGGTAACATTAGAGTTGAATCTGGTGAAATCTACATTTATGTAGAGTAATCTTAGAATAAACAATTAATTAAGGTTTATAATGGGATTAATAGATAATAAAAAAACTCAGGAATTAAGATTATCGAATAAAGACGAGGGTGTTTCGAAAGAGACACCTTCGTTAAAGTTATCAAAACAAGAAATTGAATTTTTGTTGTTTATGATACAAGAAGGAATGATTCCTGGAAAAAGATTAATTGAAGCAATATCCGTAGTGGAGAAACTTCAAAAAAGTTATAAAGAACAAGAATAACTTTATTGGCCTTGTGTGGCAACAAGGAAGTGGGCCGAAAGGTAACCAACCATAAGGAGAATGAATTAAATGCCAAATTGGAAAAAACTTATCACAAGTGGTAGTGCAGCATCATTATCATCTTTAACATTAGACACTGCTTTACCCGTATCTGAGGGTGGAACAGGTGCTACATCTTTAACATCAAATGGAATTCTTACAGGTAATGGAACAAGTGCAATTCAAGCAGAATCTAATCTTACTTTTGATGGAACACATTTATCAATAGCAGCTACTGGTAGAATTTACTTAGATGGTGGTAGTGATACTTACATACACGAAGCAAGTGCAGGAATTTATGAATTAAGAGTAAACAATTTAGATGTTATGTCTGCTGATATGAATGCAGGTGCTAATGTAGTATTCAATGACCAACAATTAGATATAGATTTTAGAATTGAATCAAATAATGCTTCTCATACTTTCTTTGTAGATGCAGGTGAAGATAGAGTCGGTATAGGAACCAACTCACCAGACTCATTTGTTCATATTTCAGCATCAGTAGGAAGTTCAACCGCATCACTTCACGTTGAAGGTAGTGGTTCAGAAGTATTTGCAGTAGATGGAACAAACGGAAGATTATTTACCGTAACAGATGAACTATCAGGTTCATTATTTTCAGCCAATACAATCGCAGGTTTACCCGTAATTGAGGCATTTAGTGATTACAAAGTAACACTTGGGCCATATTCAAGTCAAACTACCGTAGATTCAAGTGGTAATTTATCAGTATCGGGAGAAATTAGAGCAACCGGAGATGTAATTGCATATTATTCATCAGACGAAAGATTTAAAGACAACATACAACCAATTCAAGATTCACTTTACAAAATAAGTAAAATTGGTGGATACGAATATGATTGGAACGATAAACAATCCACATATGAAGGGCATGATGTTGGGGTTATTGCACAAGAAATTCACAAAGTATTACCAGAAGTCGTAACCGAAAGAAACGACGGGTATTTAGCAGTTAAATATGAAAAAATCGTTCCGTTATTAATCGAATCAATCAAAGAATTAAAACAAGAAGTTGATGATATTAAGAAAAATTGTAAGTGTTTGAGCGATGGCAACGAGTTATAGTCCAAATACCATTACCAATGGTTTAATTTTAGCAATAGACGCAGGAGATACTAATTGTTTTGTTAGTGGTGATACCACTTGCACCAATTTAGTTACAGGTAATACCATTACTGGTGCAAACGGAGAACCCGGTAGTGGAACTCATACACCAAATACAGCAAACTTTCCAGCTTACAATTCTATAAATGGTGGTGTTTTTGATTTTGCTGGCTCAAAGGGAATGAATTGTGATGAAGATTTAGGAACGGCCACCGAATCATCAATTTGTATGTGGTTTTATAAAAATAGTAGTGCTACTCAATACTTTACAGATGCGAGAAATAATGGTGGACAATGGTTTTTATCAAATTACACCGAAGATAATATCAATTGGACAGAACAATTAACATATAATTTTTCAGGAACATATGATGCTTCAGATTCTGCATTTCTTAATCAATGGATACATATGGTGGCAACATCTAATACTACTGAATCTAAATTATATTTAAATGGACAACTCGTAACAGGAGGAAATAGAACTTCTGCAGATGAAGATTTTGGAAAAAATTTTAGAATAGGAACTCGTTATACAACTTCAGCCGAGTGGACAGGATATATGGGGCCAATTTATCTTTACAATAGAGTGTTGTCTGCTCAAGAGGCATTAGAAGTTTTTAACGCACATAAAATAAGGTTTGGTAAATAATGGCATTTTCACACAATCCTAAAATACCCACATCAGGTTTAGTTTTTAATTGGAATGGACTTGATAAAATTTCTTGGGACGGTTCATCATCATCTCATAAAGATTTAGTTAGTGGTGCCACCGGAACAAAAGGTGGTGCAAATTCTTTATCATTAACAAATAATCACGTCTCTTGGACAGGAAATGGAGATAGAGTTTGTGTTGTAACTTTTAATTCATCAGACATCACGGTTCCAACAGGAGATGAAGGAACTTGGATATGGGCGAGTTATTTTTCAGATGCCGGTAGTATTGACCACCCTAATTTCGGTAAAGAAACAGGTTCCAGTTGGGACGGAACAAATGGTTTTGTATTTGGAACAGGTTGGGGAACTGATGGATTAAGGGCAGGAGTTGGTGGAACCGCATATACACCATTTGATGAAACAGGTGCAGACACAGGAGATTATAGACCAGATGTTTGGCAAATGTATGCAGTAACTTATTTGAGAAATGATGGAAATGGTTTAAAAACTTATTTACACGACTCAAATGGACAAAGATTAGTCAATACCAAAACAACAAGTGATTCTGCTATCGGTAGTAATTCTAATGCATTATATTTAGGAGCTACTAACTCAAGAGGTGGAAATTGGAATGGTAATATGGATTTTGTTTTAATGTATAATAGAGTATTGACACAAGATGAAATTTTTTCAGTATTTAATAATCATAAACATAGGTTCGGATTATAATGGGTGCAAAAGGTGGACAAAGAATAAAAACTGAAGGTTTACTCTTTACCATTGATGGTTCAGATAGTAAATCTATGCCATTACAACCAGAAATTGACCCATTAAAAAATCACGCAGCAGGAGAATGGGTATGTATGTATGGTGGAACAGGAACTTTATTTCGTCCTTATCCACAAACTCTTGTTTATGAAAGAACCAGTATTAGTGGAAGTGAAACATTAGTCAAAGACCCAAATTCAATCCCAACAACAGAAGCATTTACATTTTCAAAAGGAGATATCATCAGAGGAACCAAACCGATTGTATTGTTTGATAGTGCTCATCAACATCATATGACCACCATAGGAAGTAGAGGTAGATTATTTGGTAATTTTTCAAGTCGTTATGGTGATTCTACATATGATATATATGCATTAGGAAATGGAACAATTTATTTTTATGACAATGTTACCGGCGGAGTAGGCGGAACAGCGACTTCTTCATCAGTCGTAACTGAGGGTAATTTTGCTTCTTGGACGGTATCGAGTAATAGTTATCATTTTATAAGTTCAAGTTGTGATATTATAGTTACGGCAGGAGAAGCTCAACCAGGCGATAGATTAAAAGTTCCACCAGTAAGAGAAAGAATTTATACCGGTAGAGCTGGTTCTGAAAGAACAATATTAAATGCAGCACCAACTACAACAGGAAATTATTTAACCAAAGACTCAAATTTATGTTTTGCAGTAGAAATTGCAGATGGAGCAGGTGGAGATGCTACACAAGGATTAGGATTGGAAAATCTTTCCAACACTTATGGTTGGGGAGAAGAATTACCAGATTATCAAATCGTTGCTATGTATCCAAATACAACTTGTAGTGTTTATTATTACAATAGTGGTTGGGTATTGGGAGAAGAACATCACTTGGACGGAACATTAGATTCACCAGTAACTCATAGAAGAAGTGGTGATGATGGATTTGGTGTTGATAGTGGAGATGAAAGTGGTAATTCATCTGATATGGCGAGTGGAGCAACTATGTGGAAATGGGAAAGTAATAATGATGTGTTTATTTCCATTAATGATAATAGTGCAGACGAAGAAACTTTATTGGGTTGGCAAACCCCCACCACTTCAAACCAAGTAGAACCACAAGATTTAACCGGTAGATTTAGTCCAAAAATCAGTAATACTAAATCACACAAACGAGATAGAAAGAAAAAATTAAGAAGTTTTGGTGGTGGAACAGGTAATTTCATTAGAGTTCCTTATTCATCAGATTTCAACAATACATCATTTTCATTTACTTGTTGGGTTTATGTTAGTGGAACAACCAATTCAGATGAAAAGATAGCAACATTATCAAGAGATACGGAAAGTGCAGGTGGTGCAGTTTGGCAATTAAGAACATCAACAACATCTAATCAATTATTATATCAAACTAAAAACGCATCAACTTGGCAAACCTATACAATGAATAGTTTTTTTGATGGTGCAGGTTGGTATCACATAGCAGTAACACATACACAAGGTTCAAATCCTATTGTGTATCGTAATGGAAAAGTATTTAGTGGTAGTGGAACCGTAACACAAAACTTTGATTTTGCAACTGATGACTTTTTTATCGGTTGTAGCTTGAGTAGTGGAACCCCAACAGACTTTTGGTCAGGTGAAATTATTAAAGCATCATACTATAATGTAATCTTAACACCAAGAGAAATAAGAGAAAATTTTAAATCAAATTCAAGACGATTTTTCCGTCGTTTTGATAATTAAGTTTATATTTATTATTACACAAAATAGGAGTTATAATGGCAAAAAAATCTAAAGAAATCAAATTTACTCAAGAAGAACTTCAATCATTAGAAGATTTAAGAAATCGTTATAATGGTATTACAAGTGCTTTTGGTAATTTAGAAATCAATAGAATCCAAATTGAAAATCGTTTAGAACAACTTGATAATGAAAAAGTTCGTTTAGAAACACAATACAACGAAACAATTCAACTTGAAAGACGATTAGTTCAAGACTTAACCGAGAAATACGGAGCAGGTAATTTGGATATAAATACCGGTGTTTTTACACCAAATAATTAATTAAAAAAATTGACTCAGTAGATATATTTTGGTAAATCTCAATACTATTTATATATACTGAAATCTTATCCAAGATAACCAATTAGGAGAAACAAAATGGCTGAAAGAATAGTCAGTCCTGGTGTTTTTACCAGAGAAAAAGATTTATCATTTCTTCCACAAGGAATCGGAAACATTGGAGCAGCATTAATCGGGCCAACAGAAATGGGGCCTGCATTTGTTCCTACGGTAGTTCGTAACTTAGGAGAATTTGAAACTGTTTTCGGTAAAGATAATCAAGACTTTTATGTTCCTTACACTGCGAAACAATATCTTCGTAATGCAGGAACACTTACAATCGTTCGTGTTTTAGGATTAGGTGGATACTCAAATGATACCATTACATTAGGTATTAGTGGTTCAGGTCACGCAGTTGCGGCAACACTAAAACCTTCAAGAGGTGCATCAGACCCAGACAATTTAGAAATTGCAGGGCCAGGAAGTGCTTCTTTAAGTGATGGTGGAACAAAATCATCATTTACTTTAACAGTTCAAGGAACTTCATATTCATTATCATTTGATTCAAGTTCTGCAAACTATATTACAAAAGTATTTAGTGATAACCCACAAGATGCAAACAAATCACTTTATGTGTATTCAAATTTCCAAAACACACAAAATGGTGCAGGCTCTTCCGATACAATAACTATCGCAAGTAGTTCAGATGAATTATTTTCATTTGATTTCCAAGAAGCAGCTACACCTTACATTCAATCACAATTAGTAAACTCAGCAAGAACAAGTTTATTTAAAATCAGAACATTATCACACGGAAGTAACATCAATAGTAAATACAGAATTGGTATTTCTGATGTTAAAGAAGCTGCAGATGTTCCTGGTTCAGATTATGGTTCATTTAGTTTACAAGTGATTGTAAATAATCCAGGCAAAAACGACGACGGAGTAGTATTGGAGAACTTCCAAAATTTAAATTTTGATGAAGATTCACAAAACTATCTACCAAGAGTAATTGGTGACAAATATACCACAATTGATTCAAACGGAAAACTAACCAACAATGGTGATTATCCAAATCAATCAAGATATATTCGTGTTTCTGATTATTCTAATTTAACAGGAATTTCAAAAGAATTAGTTCCTATGGGATTTGCAGCACCATTAAATCCACACAATGTAACTCTTGCATCATCAGGAGGTAGTGGTTCAATGGCGTTCCCAACATCTTCATACCTTGGAACTTCAGCAGATACAGGTCAGTTAAACTCTCGTGGTTCATATGACCAAAATGCTTACTATGGATTAGACTTTAATAATGTTGACCACCAACAATTGTTAGCACCATTACCTACATCAGCAGGTGCTGGTAACAATATAACAATGAGTTTGGAAGATGCATACGGACACGACGACGCGTCAGTATTGGGTTCAACCTACACAGATGGTAGTAATTTACTAACCATTACAGGTTCTGATTACAGACAATTAAAGTTCCAAGTTCCTTTCCAAGGTGGATTTGACGGTTCAAATCCTGCAAAAGCAAGATTAACCGGAACAAATATCGTTGGTAACAACACACAAGGTTTTGATTTAAGTTCAGCGAGTGCTACTGGTTCATTGTCATACATCAGAGCAATCAATGCTATTTCAAATCCAGATGAGTTTGATATCAACTTATTGGCTTTACCAGGTGTTATTCACTCAATTCACTCATCAGTAACTAACCACGCTATTGATAAAATAGAAGCAAGAGCAGATGCTTTCTTTATTATGGACGGCTCTCACTATTCAGCTTCTATACAGAATGCAATAGATGATGTTAAAACAATAGATTCAAACTATGTTGCAACATATTATCCTTGGGTTAAAATTACTGATGATGTTAAAGGTAAACCAACTTGGGTTCCACCTTCAGTAGTTCTACCAGGTGTTTATGCAAACAATGATAGAATTGGTCAAGAGTGGTTCGCACCAGCAGGTCTAAATCGTGGTGGTTTAACAAGTGTATTAGAAGCAAAAACAAGACTAACCAACTTAGAAAGAGATGATTTATACGAAAATCGTGTAAACCCAATCGCATCTTTCCCAGGTCAAGGTGTAGTCGTGTTCGGACAAAAAACACTTCAAGGTAAACCAAGTGCATTAGACAGAATCAATGTAAGAAGATTGTTGATTAACTTGAGAAAGTTCATCGCATCAACTTCAAGATTCTTGGTATTTGAACAAAACACAGCAGCTCTAAGAAACAGATTCCTAAATATTGTGAATCCTTACTTAGAACAAGTTCAAGCAAATTCAGGTCTATCTGCTTTCAGAGTAGTTATGGACGATTCAAACAACACACCAGATGTTGTTGATAGAAATCAGTTAGTAGGACAGATATTTATCCAACCTACAAGAACTGCTGAATTTATCGTATTGGACTTTGTAGTTCAACCAACAGGAGCAGCATTCCAAGACTAATAGGAATATTGATTAAGAAAAACCCCCGATACTCTCGGGGGTTTTTTGTTTAAGGAAACAAAATAGGTTCCAAGCGGATTACGATATTAACACCTATTTAGGATAAATTGCGAAGGTATCAGCATATTCTGCTATGGTATTGTATTGACTTCTTACAAAACCATATTGTGGTTTGCTACCACCACGATACCTAATTCTAAAACCACCAGTCATCATCATTTCTCTAATAACTGGATTAAATCTAAATCTCATAGGAATACCCTTGTAAAGAGCTACTTCATTATAATCATCATTATTATAATCTTCAAGATTTAATCTTGGTTGATTTTCATTAGCTTTATATAATTCCATAGGATTATGGTTATATCTATAAACATTTAAAGTAGTAGTTCCATATTCACCTAAGTCAAATGTTTTCTCGACTAATGTATTATTAAAATTTCTCGGTTTAATTGTTAAATTTTCCATTTTATTGTTTCCTTTATTATTATCAATCATATTATAATATACAAAGACTTTTTGTAAAAGTCAAGTATTTTTTTAAATTATTTTTTAACTTATATACTTGCCTAATTGTCTTTGTTTTTAAATTATCCATATTATAATATACAGATAAAAAACAACAAAGTCAAGAAAAAACTTCAAAAAAACTTCTAATAATTATATATAAATAACTTGTCGTAGATTATCATCTTTTTCAATTTGATTATATTTATTACTGAAGTAAAAATTTTATAGGAGAAATAAAGTGGCATTTTTAGACCCGAACGAAATATTCTTTACACCATTTGAACCTAAGATGAAAAATAGGTTTATTATGGAGATTGACGGAATACCTTCATATCTTATTAAAACTGCAGCAAGACCACAGGTTAATTTTGAAACCGTAACCCTTGACCATATTAATGTCAAACGATACATAAAAGGTAAAGCTAGTTGGCAACCAATTTCAATTACATTATATGACCCAATTGTTCCTTCAGGAGCACAAGCAGTTAATGAGTGGATTAGAATACATCAAGAATCAACAACAGGTGTAGACGGATATTCATCAGAATATAAAAAAGATATTACTTTCAATTTAATAAGTCCTAATGGAGAAAAAATTGAACAATGGGTTTTAAAAGGTGCATTTATTACAGATGCAAATTTCAATGATGTTAGTTGGGATAGTAGTGATGTAACTGACATTTCACTAACACTACAATATGATTACGCTATATTAGAATTTTAGGAGAAAAGTTATGTGGGCAATTTTTAAAGACGACAACGATTACAATGAAAAATCCATTATCGGTTTTGCAGCATTTGCAGTAATGACATTATTCGCAATTGTTGATTTAACAACTGGTATTTGGGGACAAGATTTGGTCATTAATGATATGGTATACAATTCATTTGTATTCATAACATTAGGTTCTTTCGGTATCGCAGGTGCTGAAAAGATAATGGGCAAAAAATAAGTTATTAATTCTTAATAATATCAAGGAGTAAAAATGGCTGAAAATCAGTATGGTTTTCCTACTGAAGTTCTATCTTTACCATCACAGGGATTATTATATCCCGAAGATAGTCCTTTGCGTAGTGGAACAATTGATGTCAAATATATGACAGCAAAAGAAGAAGATATATTAACTTCTCAAAATCTAATTGAACAAGGTGTAGTTATTACCAAATTATTACAGAGTGTGATTGTTACACCAAATGTAAAATTAGATGACTTGTTAATCGGTGATAAAAATGCTATAATGATTGGAACTCGTATTTTGGGTTATGGTGCTAACTATGATATAATGTTAACAGACCCTGACACAAAGGAAAGAGTTGAATATTCGGTAGACTTATCAAAACTTGAAAATAAACCTATTGATGTTGAACTTTACAACAATGGTAATGATTTCCAATTTGAACTACCAAATTCTAAAAGAGTATTGACATTTAAACTATTGACTCAAGGTGACGAGAACGAAATACAAAATATAATCAAAGATTATGAAAAGGTCGAAAAACTTACAGGAGTATCACAAACCTTAACCACCAGGTTAAAATATCAAATCAAATCAGTTGACGGAGATACTAATCAGAAAACAATTGACAATTTTGTTGATAATGAATTTTTAGCATTAGATACAAGAGCATTTAGAAAATTTGTTTTAGATATCACACCCGATATTGATATGAGTTTTGAATATACAAGTAAGAGTGGGAATAAACACAAAATCGATATTCCTTTAGGGATTGACTTTTTTTGGCCAGCCGCCGAGTAATAGGGCGGCTATTCACGAAGAAATCTTCAACATCGCCTATTATGGAAATGGGTTCAATCACAATGAACTCTACAATATGCCTATACCATTGAGAAGATTTTATGCTCAAAAGTTAATCAATGCCAAAAATAAAGAAGCGGAAGAAATCAAAAAGTCAACAGAGAGAAGGGATTCTAAAATGTCCCAACCTTCTTTCCAAAAATCTTAAAATTTGATATTTATTGATAGGAAAAATCTATGAATAAAAAATTTATAACAGAAAACAAACAATTAGTTAGAGAGTTTCTTGGAAACTTAATAAAAGCTATTGTTAGAAAACAAGCAGACAAACTTGTTAAAGATTTGGAAAAGAAAAGTCCAGAGAACGCTCAATCTATTCAGAAAATGCGTGATATAACTAACGATATGAGAAAAACTTTAAAAGACTTAGAGAAAAAAGACCCAGAGTTAGTTAAAAGACTTAAACAAAGATACGGACAATAATCAAAAAACAATCAACTTAGGAATTTATGGCTAATAAAGATTTAGTAGACAACTTAAATCTGCAGCAAAAAATTGAAGAATCTTTAAAGAATCAAAAAGCTGCACAACTTGACATCAACTTAAAACGTGCAGAAAGTGTAAAATATGCACAACAAGTAATTGATAGAGAAAAAGAGTTTCAGAAATTTGCTAAAGAAAATTCAGAAATACTTGGGAAGTCATTAGACAGAGCTCAAAATATTGGTGATTCTTTGGAAGAAAAAATTAAGAATTTACCATTTTTGGGTGGTTTTTTAGTTGATAAATTAGGCATAAAAAATATTGGTGAAGATTTACAAAATGCTGTAGTAAGTGTAGTAAAAGGTGATTTAAGTTCAGCAGTTAGTATATTGTCAAAGGGTGGAATATTGTTTGCTGGATTGACAGCCATATTCTTACTGGTGAGAAGTATCGGTAGACAATTCAGAGATTTAGCCGGAGAATTGGGTACATCAGTAAAGTTTGCAAAAGAACAATTTATCAGTTTAAAATCACAAGAGTTAATATTAAAGGCACAAAATTTAAGTGCAGATAATTTACGAGGAACCTTTAAATCAATAGTTGATGAGTTCGGTTCATTAGAAAACGCAACCGCAGTCAATGCAGCTAATCTCGAAAGAATTGCACAAAGAACAGGAACATCTGCAACAGATATTGTTAAGTTTAACAAAGTTATGACAGACTTAACAGGTGTTTCATTTGATGTCGCTACTAATATGGCACAAACAGCAATTAGTATGGCGGAATCAGCAAATGTTTCTACAAACAAAGTAATGTCAGACATTGCAGAAAGTTCAGCTTTATTTGCAGAATTTTCAAGAGATGGAGCCAATGGTTTGGCAGAAGCAGCAGTTGAAGCAGCAAAAGTTGGTTCAAGTTTAAATTCTATTTTAAGTGCAGCAGATAAATTATTAGATTTTGAAAGTAGTATTACTGACCAATTTGAAGCTCAAGTATTGACAGGTCGTATGATTAATACAGAACGAGCAAGACAATTGGCACTTGACGGAGATATCGCCGGATTAACACAAGAAATACAATCAATCGTAGGTGGTGTCGGTGATATACAACAATTAAATGTATTACAAAGAAGAAGTATTGCAGATGCAATCGGTATATCAGTAGAAGATTTAAGAAGAATATCTCGTGGTGAACAAATACAAGAAAGAAAGTCAGTTCAAGATTATCAAAAAGAAACTAACGAGATACTTAGAGCAGGATTAAAAGTTAGTGAAGAACAACTTGAAGCTTCAAAAGATAAGAGAGTATCTATAATTCAACCGGCATTTTAGGAATAAACAATGATAACAATCAATCCAGATAAATTAGTTCGTAATGTAAGTAAATCAGGAGAATTTATTTTTAGAGGTGGTTTGTCTTTACAGGCAGAACTTGGTAGACAAAATGTTCAAAGATATCAGAAGTTTCTCACAACACCAAAAGGAAAACTTTTTGTTGCAAAACAAGTTTTGTTACAGGCATTAAATCCTAAAAAAGATACAAGAATATACAATCCATTAGCAGCAGTTGTATCAAAAGCTTTACCACAAGAACTGACTGCATTCAAACCAAAAAGACACGTTGAAACAAATAGTCGTGGAATAATTAGTTTATTTAGAAACTTTGTCAATAATGGTTCTACAAAATCAAGTCAAGAAAACGCAGTAAAGTTTTTTGACAATAGATTAAAGAAGCAAGTTAATTTACAAGTTCGTTATGGTGGTGAATTAAATAATTTGGCTAGTTTTCCAAACAGACAAACTTCTCGTGGAAATAGAGAAGTAAAAGATTTTATTAAATTTAGAATTAGAGATGCAGTCAACGGAAAGTATATTATCTTTCCAGCAATCTTACAAGGTGGTATCAATGATAGTTCAAATGCTGAAACCACATCATATAATTACATTGGTAGAGCAGACAAAGTTTATGTTTATGGTGGATATACAAGAAATATAAGTTTTAGTGTTAATATTGTTTCTCAAAGAAAATCAGATATTGGAATTATTTGGGAAAAAATAAACTATGCAAAAGGATTAGTTTTACCACAATATAAAGAATTTTTTAGTCAAGATAGTGTAAACGATACAACAAGACCAGTATCACCGATTGTTTATTTAACATTGGGTGACTTATTTAATGATGCTCCTGGATTTTTTAACTCGGTTAATTTAGAAATTCCAGAAAACTCAACTTGGGAACTATCAGACGGAACACAAGTTCCACACATTTGTACATTATCATTTGACTTTACTTATATTGGAAAACAAAATCCAACAATGACATCAGCACATTACAATAATATTGGTAAGAAATTTCCTTCAGGAGACCCAAATGAAACACCAGAAGATATTTTGAGAAATGAACTTACCACAGAACAAGAACTTGAAGTTGCAATTCAAGGCTTACGAAACTTAGGAAACTTCTAATGTCAAATCGTTATAACAAATCAAAATTATTTCAAGACCAGAACGGAACACAATATTTAAATCGTATTGAGTATCCAAAAATTCCTATCCGTGATTCTGATATTTTTATTCGTGGAGTCTTTGGTGAAACTTTTATAAATCTCGCATACAAATACTATGGAGACAAAAATCTATGGTGGATTATTGCTCGTGCAAATAATCAAGCCGAATCAATCATAACCAAACCAGGAAAAGAATATCGTATACCACAAAATATAAATTTAATTTTACAAGAATTTAAACAAATTAATTCCTAATGTTTAAAAGAAAAAATATAGACCCTAAAATACAAGATGCATTATTTAAAAAAATAAATGCTCTTGATAGAAAAAACTTTGAATCTAATTCTAACTTTTTTCTTGGTGGTGTATTAGATACTAACGAAAACAATCCTATATCTGAACAAATTTACAGAGCGTGTTTTGCTAAAGTTAGTGTTGCAGTTCCAGATACAATTCAAGAATCAAATATTATACAAAGACCACTCAGTATATCAAGTCATCTCAATCAACGATTTGATAATGAAGGTAATTTATTAGGAGTTTCTAACAAAAATATACCATTAACATTTCTTCAAGGATATGGTGAAAGAACTGACAATAGATTTCGTGGACATTCCGGTATTACAAAAATATCAGTAACACAACAAGAATACTATACTTATAAATTTACAATCGATTGGGTTTGTCCAGACCCAGTTTATTTTGAAGATGTGTTTGAACCAAACTTTTTAAAGTTAGGTGCATATAGTGCGATAGAATTTGGTTGGGGTACAGAAGATGATAGTTTTAAAATTCCTTCATTAAGTATTGAAGAAATGGTTAACTTGTTAGAGGGAACAAATTTATTAGAAAGAAATAAAGAATCAAGTGGTAATTATTATTGTGGTGTTGGAACCATTACGAAGTTTGATTGGAAAATAGAATCAGACGGAACCTATACCGGAAATATAGAAGTGTTGACACCAGGTGCATCTGCATTATTAGAAACTACTCAACAAACATCTATATTTTCTGAAACTATACCAGCGACAATTCAGTATCAAAAAATAAGAGAAAAATTAAAAACAACAGAAATAGAAAATGCTTCTTTAAATCAAGAAGTTGATAAGTATTTAGGAGAATCTAAATCTGCAGAAGATGTTGTTGATGAATTAACAGAAAATGCAATTACTTTTAATATGGTGATAAAAAATTTAAAAGATGTATTTGATGAATATTTAAAAAATGTAGACGAATTAGATGTTGTTGTTGGTTCAAGTCCTGATTCAAGTCCTTATGGAAAAAATGCAATAGGAAATGACGCTCCACGTTTTGAACCAATACGACCTACAAATATAAAACATAAATCTATTAAAAATGGTTTGTTGAACATAAAAGTCGGTGGTTTAAAAGCACCTGATTATTATAAAAATAGATATTGGTGTAGTTGGGGTTGGTTTGAAGATAATATTTTAAAGGATTTTTTCGAACTACAAATACAAATCAATGGAAAAGACGAAAAATTACAAACCATAGGAAGTTTTACAGATGAACCAAACTATTGTCAATCAACTGAATATCTTTACTCTATTGGATTAGACCACATCATATTACCAAAAAAACATAATCCAATTTTAAACGGTGGATTTACTTTAATAGATGATAAGAAAAAAATATTAGATTGGTATCCATTAGAAACAAGAAGAAACTTAAGAAGAACACATGCAATTTATTATCAAATAGATGAGACTTTTGATGATTTTGAAGTAACCAAAAATCAAAAAGGTTCTATTAGAAATATGGTGTTTCCAATGGAAATGTTCCAAAAGCATTTTCAAAATATTCCTTCACTACGACAAGGGTTAAGAAACTTCTGGACAGATGTAATGAATCAGTATGGTGGATATTGGGATTTTCAAATAGGAGAATCAAAAGAACAACCAAATAAAGTTGGTGTGTTTGATTCAAATTATGCACCAGAATTGTTAAATTTTGTAGAAAATTCCAATGAAGAAGATAAAGACCCGAAAGGACTTTTTAACTTTTCAATATTTTCAAAAAAATCAATTGTTAAATCTTTTGATATATCCTTAGATTTGTCAGCAGAGGCCGCAACACTGGCAAGATATGGTAGTATGTCTGATTATCAAAGTGGTAATCAAAAAGTAGATGGTAAAAAATCTTTACCACTTGAAGCTTGGAATATATTATCATCAAAATTATCTTCTAAAGATGCAGCAACAAAACAAGATTTGAATAATGTTAGAAATTTTAAAAATGTAGTTACAAAAGTTAGTTATCCAAGTGAAAATAAATCTTTTTACAAAAAAATAGATTCTATCAAAAAAGATGAAAAGAAATATAAAGAACAAGTAGAAACACAAAAATCAAATATCGTTAATGGTGTTGGTTGTTATGATAATAGAGGAAACTTCTCTCAATACTTTAAAAGTGTAATGATATATTTGATAACATTTGCTGATGCAAAAAATAGTGGTTCTTATATTGAAAGAGGTCAAATTGTTATACCGGTTTCACTAACATTTACTTTAGACGGTATTGGTGGACTTAATGTAGGTGATATATTTAACATTGATTATTTACCAAAAACTTATAGAGATAATGTTTATTTTATGATTACAAAAGTTGAACACGATATCCAAACTTCAGGTTGGGAAACATCAATCGAAGCTCGTATGGTAGTTAGAATGAAAAAAGTTTGGCAAGATAGTGGTAAAAAACTACAAGAGGGTTTGGAAGATTATTTAGAATTATTTAAATTAACAAGAATTGATGATAAAAATGCATCACTTTTATATACAAGACCTGAACGAGAAACAAGATTTGATACTTCAATATCAATTTCCAATGTAGAGTCAGCAGCAGTCAGTCTTACTGATGGAAGTGGTGAACCAGTTCAAGCCGGTGCTGGAAGGTCATTCCAACAAACACCAGTAGTAGGTCAAGGCCCACAATCATAAAAAAATTACATTTTGATATAATAAAATTATATTTATAAACAAAGGTTATAATGGTTATAGTAAATACAGATATTCTATTCAACCAACTCAAACAACACATGCAATCAAAACCATTTGTATTATTGCAAATGTATTCAGATGTTCAACAACATCCACAAGAAAATCGTATCAGTTGTTATTGGGTTGATTTTCAATTCGAACAATATATTGTTCCGGTTCACCATACGGAAAAATATCGTGATGATATTCCAATGATAGAAACCGACCAAACCATTTATGTTCAAGATTTAAAACAATATCGACACAACACTTTGGTATTCGGTAAAGACATCAGAGATTTAAATTGGGCATACTATCAACAAACCAATCAACCATATGATTTTGACGAACACCTAACTAATGCACATCATCATCAATACAGATTAAACTATGATAAACAAAACATCAATGATGTTATACCATTGGTCAAACACGCAGAATACTTTCAACCAATATCCAAAGAATTATACAAGTCTTACGAACAACACGACCAAACCATATTGGAAAACTTATATCAAATAGAACAAAACGGATTGAAAACTTATGAAAAAATCATATATTCAGAATACAATCCATTTACATCAACCGGTCGTCCAAGTAATCGTTTCGGTGGATTGAACTTTGCTGCACTAAACAAATCAGACGGAAGTAGAAAACAATTCATCAGTCGTTTTAACAATGGAGTATTGGTTGAAATGGACTTTGACGGATACCACTTACGATTAATCGGTGAAATCGTTGGTTATGATTTTCCACAAACATCAGTCCACGAACATATGGCAAAATTATATGGATTACCTTATGATGAAGCAAAAGCCCTATCATTTAAATATTTGTATGGAGGAATATCAGATGATGTATCCAATAACCCATTTTTCTCAAAAGTAAATGATTATATTAAATTACTTTGGAACGACTATCAAAGGAATAATTTTGTTCAATCTTATATTTATAATAGAAAGATATTTAGGAAAAATCTACACGATATGAATCCAAATAAATTGTTCAATTATATGATACAATTAATGGAAACAGAAAATAATGTAAAGATTTTAAATGAATTACAACCTAAATTACAACAATACAATAGCAAATTAATATTGTATAACTATGATTCATTTTTGTTTGACTTTGATACCAAAGACGGATTAGAGTTTTTAAATATGGTAAAACAAACAATAGAAAGTGGTGGTAAGTATCCGGTTAAAATCAGTAGAGGAGTAAACTATCACGAAATGGACGACATAACGGAGAAATTTAAATGAGCAACGATTTAAAACAATTATCAAAAATCACTACTCGTTATACGAATCGTGAAGGAGTGGTAAATCCAGTAAACCAAAAATACGATTTCAAAAAACCTACAATCGTTCGTATTTCTAAACAAGAAATGGAATTACTACATCAAGACGGAACATTAGAAAAAAACGGAATAACGATTATAGCTGATGAATAATTGGAAAAAAATACTCAATGAGTTAAGTTATAGAGTTTCATCAGGAATTCCAGACCTAACCAACGAACAACACTTGTTAAAATTATGGGACATTTTAAAAGAAGAAAAATGGCCTATTGACGCTCGTGTGGAATTATTAAAGAACTTAAATGAATTAGATTTTTCAAACAAACAAGACCTTTCTACTTATGCATCAAAACACAAAATCAGACCAACAACCAAAGTTAATGTTGGTGGTAAAGAAACCACTGCCGGTGAGGAATTACCAGATTTAGAAAAGAAAAAAGATGATAAAGAAAAGATAAATAAAGAAAAACATCAAGAAAAACAAGAATTTTTATTAAATATGGTAGATGGAATTTTAGCTTCATCAACAGAAGGTAAAGGTGTTGGTAGATTCAATATGAGTAGAGAAGATTTACAAAAATACAAAGACTATCTTGATGGTAAAAAACCAGAAATTCCTAATTATGATATAAATGATGAAGAAGTTAATGAAGTTATCGGTATATTAAAATCAACTTTGGGTGAAGATTATAATAAATTTATTCAACGAGTGAAGAAAAAAGGAGACCCACCCAAATCATATTCAACAGGTGAAAATGGTAATAAAAGATATTTTGAAGCTTTGAAACATTACTTAACAACAGGTGGAATTAGTACAATAACAGGTGAATTTGTTCCCTTTTCAGAATCACAATTAGACCACGTTGTATCATTAGACAATGGTGGTGTTGATGGTGCAGAAAATTGGGAGTGGATGGAATCAAGATTTAATCAGTTTAAAGGTGCATTATCAGATGACAAAGTGATGAAGAAGATTAAAAAAGAGCTTAGTAAATCACCAGATGAAGAAAAATTAAAAGCAATGAATCAAGAATTAAAAAAATACACACAAGTTGCAACTATTCAATATTATGATGAAATTTTTAAAGATGGTGGAACCGCTGGTTTAAGTGAAGATACCTTGAATGGTATGTCAACTGATAATATTGACTATATTATCAAGGCTTGGAATGAATCAAATCCAGAAGGTGGAAAGTTTTTCGTTCCAAGATATGGTTCAAAAAAAGATGATACTGGTAAAGCTATTGATAGAAAATCAGGTAGAGCATCTGGTGGTAGAAGAGCGGATAAACCCACACTAATACAAAGACTTATCACAAGTATGAGAAAAAAAGGTTTAGACGTACCTACGACCGCAGAGGAAAGAAAAGTAGACCAAAAATTTGAAGTTATTGCTAAAGAAATAGAAAAAAGAAAAGGTGATATCACTAACTTAAAACAAAAAATACAATTAAATAAATAATGAAAACTCAATTACTATGCACCTTTACCACTAAACCAAGATTAAACGAAACCTTGGACATTATTATTCTGAACAATGATGTATTGTATGAAAAAGTATATGTGTTTCAAAATGAAAATGATTTAGGACAATTAATTTGCACATACAACATAGAATACAAATACGAATACGAAGAAAGCATTATCGATACTATTTCTCTACATAGAAAAAAACAAAGTAATACACTCTACACAATCAACGCACTAAACGAAGTCATCAGAGAAAAGAATGGTGGTGTATTAGACAAATCTTATATGGTGGATTGGAACGAGTTTTCCAATACATTACTTCTGACAAACGAAATGGGATTACAAAAAATCCCTACCCGAATATTTCAAATCGTAGATACGACTTCTTGGAAAAAATAAAAAAAAGTTCTTGACTTTTTCATTTTTTATTCATATATTATAATATAAGTTATTTGATAATTAAACAAGGTTCGTAATGAGACGAACGACTCTGATGTGAGAACGCGAAGATTCGATTTAGATGAAAAGGTTCGTTATTCGGAGTCAGGCGAGGTGTGGTGTGGGTTCTCATTTAGAAAAAAAAAATAAAAAAGTTCTTGACTTTTTGATTTTTCCTTTGTATATTATAGTATAAGTTATTTAACAATTGGGTAGTAAATTCATCACGAAAATCTTATCGTGCCCTGCGGGGGCGATGATATCGACGGTAAGACAGGTGGTTAGGCAAACAAACAAACAGAATCACTTTGGAAACATTGTGTGGTTTGTTCCGATATGCCGGTTGGATTGACATTGAATTAGATACTGGTCTTGGAAACTTGACTTGGAGTTCTTTGCCGACCGGGTGTCAAGGGGTGATGAGAGAACGCGAAGATTCGACTTAGATGAAAAGGTTCGCATTTACTACCAAAAACTTCTTAAAAAAATAAAAAAAATCTCAAAAAAAATACATTTTGAGATTTTTGTATAATATATATAAATATACTTAGAAGTTTTTTAAGTATAGTTCTTTGACAATTTGGAATTGAAAAGTAGAACCACCGACGGGTGTTTCTATGGGATTGGCTGAAAAATGGGTAATTCATTAGAAGCCCATAAAGCAATCTGGACAAAGTTGTGGTGACTGATAATTGGTAAAATTCTAATTATCTACCGACAGGTGTTGTCTAATGTATTTTCGTAAAACCATAAGATGATTCTTATGACT
>Ga0208644_1000358_pt1 | contig 37124 bp, 60 predicted proteins | sample VirMetDEL_Nov_18_FD_184517 | JGI IMG/M metagenome (GOLD analysis project Ga0208644, IMG submission 184517) | Aqueous microbial communities from the Delaware River and Bay under freshwater to marine salinity gradient to study organic matter... | ecosystem: Environmental > Aquatic > Marine >...
TGACGGCTTAGAGTGTCCCCAGCTTCAGCTCGACTTAGAGAACCAATACCGCTACGACCAGCAGCAACATCAACCAGCTCACCAAGAGAACGAGTGACCGAGCCAACACCGTCAAGGTCCACTCGAACCTGGCGCTGTAGAATCACGTTCAAGCAGTTCGTCTCGTCGCTCACCTCCTCAGCTTCCGTTGCCTCGTTGAAGTCTAGCCCAGCTACCATCTCACGCGCTTCGTCTAGTGTGTATTCCTCCATGCGCTCAAGGCTGAATGCGCCTGCCAACAGCGTGCCCACCTGGTCACCCATACGTTGAGAACCAAGCATCTCCGCAACCGCTTGAGCCAGCACTTTAGCGTTACGACGGATAACAGGGATACCATGGTATGTGCGAGCACGAATAGAAGCGCAGAAGCTAGGCGTCATGGTAGCGATCACGTCCCGCTCGAACTGTGCGAACCGTTCAGCCTCTGCCTTACCCTTGTCAGGTCTAGCCAGTGCGACAACTGAGAAGCGGCTCTCGTCTGCTGCCTGCTTCAGCCCTACGTTGATAGAGCCCAGAAGGAACATAGAACGAACGTTGAAGCTCATACCGTCACCGTTGGCCGTGCCCTTCACGATCTCAGCTCCAGTGTCGCTAGAGGACTGCCTAGCCAGTTCAAGAACAGACTGCATACGACGGGCTGCGCTTGCGTCCTCGCTCTCTGCTTCGTCGAACATGACCGGGCGAGCGTCACGCTTCAAGGCTTGGCGGATGCCGGCTTCAGTTGTACCGCCTTGGCAGTATATAAGCGACTCCTCTCCCACCACAGGCTTCATGATGTAAGACTGAAACCACGACTTACCCGCACCACGCTGAGCGGTCAGCCACAAATGAGGCCGCCAGTTCAACGCACCACAAACAGGCGCTAACACAGACCAACCGAGCGCTAACAGGCCGTGTTCTGGTTTGATCCAGTTCACTTGCTTGAAGATATGGCCTAGTTTAGCCGCTTCTGTGTCCGTTGCTGGAGTGGCGTTGAATGCGTTCTCTAGGGTCGCCTGCTTGGTGTAAATGTACTTGCTTTGATGCTCGTTAATGCGTCGCTGCTTGCCGTCCACGATCAGAGAACCGCCTAAGTGCAACACTGGTTGCCCGTTGTCGTACCATGCGCCACGGCCACGCTCGTTACGCGGGTCGTAGATGCCCTTGGCCTCACACCAGCGTAGTAAGGCGTTCATGGCTAGCTCCCAGTCCACGCCCTCTTTCTTAGGGAAGAACGCGCCCCACCATTCAAGGCTTGCGATCTGTAGAAGGGCAGACTTAGTTAGCGAGCCGTACGCCAACCGCGTTACCTGCTCAGAGCGGCGCGGCAGAACGTATATGCTGTTAGCGTTGTAACCTAGACACAGGAACTCCGTTGCCGGTTGGTCGTCCTGTACCGGTTCGCTCACTGGCTGCTCTTGTTCTGGCGCTACAGATTGTGCCTGCTGTACCGGCATAGGAGGCGGTGGCGCTTGGCGCTTGCTCTTGATGCCTAGCAGTTCAGCAGCAGCCTTAACAGCCTTGCTTATGTCACCGTTATGCTCGTAATAGCAGAACAGGTCGAAGCAGTTCACAGGTTGGTTAGTGTCAGCACTGCACAACGGGTCCGAAGCGTGGTGGATGTAACAGCGGTCGCCGTCTGGCAGTATGTGCACACCAGGTATGCCTGTTCCAGAGTGTGGGCTTAACCAGCGATTGCCTTTGCGCTTGTAACCGTAGTTGCTAAGCGTACTCAGCAGGTCGTGCGCCTTGATGAACTCGTCGATTACGTTAACGCCCTGAGTATCGCCGCTTGGCTTTGTCACTGTCTTGTGCGCTACAGGCTCAGGCTTAGGACCCCATGGGCATGCGTCGATGAACTGGGGCTTGAACTTGTCCCACGCAGTCCAGAACGACAACACCCAGTCTGGCACGGTTGGCCACTCGCCCTGCTTAGGTGGTTGCACTAGCCACTCGTATGGCTTGCCTGTGCTTGGGTGAATGGTTGGTGGTAACACGTCTTGGCGCTGTTGGCCTTCACCAGAGACACGCAGCTCCACAACGGTGTACTTCTTCTTTGGGTCGCCTTCAGTTGGCCAGTTCAGCTTGCAGTACTTAAGATCAACACCGTCAGGTACACGGAACGTGATACGACGACCACGGCCCTTGATGCATGGGTAGTTGTCTAGGTCTTCAGCAGGTAGGCCGAACTCAGCCAGCAACGCTTGGAATGATTCCTCGCAGTCGATGTCGATGCTGCACATCTTAGACTTGCCCAGCACAAGGCCGACGCCCCAGTCTGGATTTGCAGTGTAGAATGCCTCCGCCTGTTCTGGTGTCTTGATTGTATTCTCGCCCCAGTTGTTAGCAGTCGGGAACTTCTGGCCAGGGTTAATCGGAACTAGTTCCCAGTTGAAGCGATTGGTGTATTGCTTTGCGTACCATTCGACAGTTTTAGACATTGGCGCGCCCTCCGTTTAAAGCGTGAATGACTTCCCCGCAAGGGATTTCATAATGCTTTAATAGAAGTTTTCCGCCATGTTTGTTGGTACGGATTAAGCGAAGACATGCTTCGCATTGAATTGCGTAGAAAAAAGCACCATCAGCTTTTTCCCCACGTACATAAAGTAGATCAGAATGAGCGCACTCAGACATGATTTTCTCCTTGGTTGGTTAGTTGTTATTGTTCAATAAATCAAGAGCTTCCTTTGGGCTTCTTGCGATGCCTGCAATACCTCCCATTTTTTGAACGTGGTCAATATAATTTAATTGTTCTTTTGATGCACGGCCTTTTTTTGTTTTTACTTCGATTCCAAAGAAACGGCCAGTCCCCGCTTGAATTCCAATGATGTCACAACTCCCAACACACAATCCGACTGGAATCATCATTGCATTTGCGAGCGTTACCGTTTGACCGTCTTTGTGTATTGGCTTGCCAGTCCAGAAACGGCCTGTTTCATTTCTGAAAACGCTGTGGCCTTCTTTTGATAGTGCGACCATGATTAAGCGCTGTAAGCGAGTTTCTTCGTTCATGCCTGTAACTCCATTAACACACGTCGTGCTTGAGTGAATTCATCTGTCGTAGGCTTGCGGCCTTCACGGCTTGCCATCATTATCGCGCCCCATTGTGCTGGCTTCTTCATACCACGGCGCATTCCTAGCGAGATCAGGTCACGAAGCGTACGCGCTTGGCCTTGCTCTTTCTTACGTTCCAATCGCACTGCGTCAATATCAACTGCTTGAAGCTCACCTTCGGCTTGCTCAATCTTGCGAACTTTCTTCTCAATATGCGCGCCACACATCGGGCATGAGTCAGGACCTGGAACGAACACGGCATAACAAGAAGTACACTGCTGGACATTAACATCAGGTTCGTCGTCGTCTTTTTTCTTTCGTTTTCCCTTCTTCTGCCCTTCTAGTGACCATTCGCGGTTTTCGCATGGCAGGCCGTGCCTCATTGCATTCCCAACATGATCAAGAATCAGCAATCTGTCCTTCCCTGAATGTGGTCTAAGACCTCGGCCATTTCCCTGCATAAAAACAATAAGGCTTTGTGTTGGCCTAAGCCACTGAACAACCTCAATAGCCGGAATATCGACACCTTCAACTAGTAACTGAACGTTAGTAATTACTTTTATTTTTCCGTCTGAAAAGTCCTGCAATACTTTTTCTCTTTGCTCTCCGGTCATAGAGCCTTCTATACATGCCGCAGGTATTCCAGCTTCATTGTAGGAGTCAGCCACGTGCTGCGCATGATTAACGGTAACGCACATAACAACACATCTTTTGCCCTGCGCCAGTTTTTTATAATGCCCTACAGCGTCACCTGTAATGGTTGGTTTGTCAGTAGCTCGCTCAAGGTCACCCTTGTTGAAATCTCCTGCAGTAGTTTTTACTCCAGTAGTATCAACTCCAATATTTGGCGCATAAAGAACATAGTCACACAAAAAACCCTCTTGTTGTAACCATCTAATAGACGGTCCTGCCACAATCTTATCGTACATATCGCCCAAAGCCTTTCCATCAGTTCTTTCTGGCGTAGCACTAAGGCCAACTAATACGGCATTAGGGTATGCTTCAACTACCTTTTTGTAACTGTCAGCAGTCGACCTATGGGCCTCGTCTATGATTATTAAATCAGGAGGTTCATATTGATGAAGCCTATTAACCAGAGTTTGCACAGACGCAACCTGTACAGGTAGAAGGCTTGGCCTCTTTCCGCTTGAAATCATTCCATGCGCAAGCTTTTGTTTCCATAAGGCTGCACTTGTTTGTTTAAGCAGTTCATTTTGATGCACCAGAAAGAACGCCCTCTTTCCGCGTTCCGCCGCTGTCTTCATCATGTGAACAGTAAGTGCTGTTTTTCCCGCACCAGTAGGCGCTTGAATAAGCACTTTCCCTACAGCCTTTAGTTCGTTTCTTGTTTTTATAATTATGTCTAATTGGTAGTCTCTAAGCTGCATTAGTTCACCTCAAAATATGCTGTTAGTTTTTGCTGCATTGATTCTGATAACTTAGTGACCAGACCTGTTTTTATTGCGCTTATGTAAGCACGGGTAACGCCAACGCGCCGCGCCACTTCTGATAGGTTACGGTCGCTTAATTTGTTTTTGATTTCATCTAATGACATTTTTGTCTCTCCTTTGGTTGACAAGTGTATAGTAAGCCCTTATATTCACATCGTCAACTAAGAAAAAGGAGCAATAATGAACATCATCCACCACAAAGACCTAACGCCAGAGCAAGCACAAAAAGGCTGCTTTGTTATTGATATGCCAGAAAGCGAGTACCATTCGCACGACAGTGTTAGCAAGTCAATGCTTGATCTTGTAAGCCGTAGCCCTGCGCATCTAGCGTATGCCCAAGAGCGCGAAGCAACGCGCAATATGGCTATCGGTTCAGCCATTCACTGTGCAATATTGGAGCCGCAACGATTCGAACGCGAGTATATGGTCCTTCATGGCATTAACGACCGCCGCAAATCTGAGTATCGCGAAGCAGTAAAAGCGCGTCATGCGGATTTTGTGCTAACCGGTAACGAAGGCGACAATGTATTGGGCATGCAATCCGCTGTTAATCTAAACCCAACGGCGGCCATGGAGCTAGGCAAAGCAGGTTACGCAGAGTTAAGCGCTTTTGTTATGTGTCCGGTTACCGGTGTTCAGTTACGCTGCCGTTATGATTGGATAGACATTGAAACAAATAGCTGTATTGATTTAAAGAAGACACAAGACGTGCGTTATGAAGCGTTCCAGAAGTCCATTGCGAATTATCGCTATCATGTACAAGACGCGTTCTATAGCTACATTTACAGCCTTATAACTGGTGATAATCTGCGCTTTCAATTCTTGGCGGTTGAAGAGCAACAGCCGCACTCTAATAAATTGTATCAGCTAGACACAGAAGCCAAGCAGGTAGGCAAACGTCAGTTCGAGGCCGACCTTGCTGAGTACAACCAGTGTAATCAATCAGGAGATTGGCACGGGATAGCGCAAGAAGATGAACTTATTAGCCTTCCAATGTGGGCGCTAGATGATGAATGTGAGGTTGAGCTATGAGAATAAATGACTTATCAAAAACAATAAAACCAAAGTCTGACCAGTTGAATGCAGATGACTTAATCAGCGGACCAATGACCGTTACTGTGCAATCAGTCACTCTTAGCGGACAAGAAGATCAGCCAATTAATGTAAATTTAGGCGGAGGACTGCAACCATACAAGCCGTGCAAGTCGATGCGCCGATTATTGATTTTTGTATGGGGAAAAGATGGCAACGAATGGGTTGGCCGCAGCATGACGCTATACAATGACCCAGCAGTTACATGGGCAGGCCAGAAGGTTGGTGGTATTCGTATCAGCCACCTGAGTGCAATTAGCGAACCGATTAGCATTGCCTTGACTGCAACCCGTGGCAAGCGCAAGCCGTACACAGTAGAGCCGCTTATTATTCCTGATTATCCTCAATCAGACTTTGATAATAACCTTCCAGCGTGGACAAGTGCCGTGCAAGCTGGCAAGATGACTACCCAGCAGTTGGTGGCAAAGATTCAACAGAAAGGGCTTCTATCTGCCAGCCAGTTAGATGCAATTAATTCAATAAACACACCGTCAAGCGAACAGCTAGACGACACACTAGAAGACCTATAAGGGGTATTACATGGCTAAAATTGGCGTAAATTTAAAAATCGACGTTAGTAAGATTGATAAAACTCGCATGTTCAAAGGTGAGAAGGGAACTTACCTAGACTGCACAGCTTTTATTGACTTGGATAATCAAGATCAATGGGGCAATAACGGAATGATAACTCAATCATGGAAAGATCAGCAGAAAGGTGAAGGCGCTATTTTGGGTAATAGCCGAATTTTTTGGAGTGATGGTAACTCTACGCCTAGTGCTAGCAGCAAGCCGCCAGCGCAGCAAGGTCAGTCATTTGACGACTTCGACGACGAAGTACCGTTTTAATCAACAACTAAACAACATGGCGGCTTAGGCCGCTTTTTTTTGTGAAAAAATAAGGGGATATAATGGAGTACCACAAAATGGACGCTCAGTGGATAAAAAATCAGATTAATAGACTTCCACTGCGTAACAGAAAAACCGCCCAGCAAGGCTACCAGGTAACATACAAGGCAGCGTATGAAGCAGAGCCAGTGGAGCACATGAAAAGCAACGCAGCTAGGCGAGCGGCAAATACACGTTTGCGAGAATATGTGAAAAAAGTACTTGCAATGCGCTAAGCTGGCGTTTATCTTATACGGACACTAACAAGAAAGGAGAAAAATAATGCCAGCAACAACACTAACAATGGAACTTGGCGACTTCTCGCAAGCTATGCGGGACACGTACGGACTTAATCAGCCTAGCTATACAGTGCAAGTTATTACTGAGAAAGAAGGCAACAAAGAGCATCTAGCAGGCTTTGCGTTCACAGGCACGGGATTTTACATTATGCACTCACAAGAAAACGAGGCCGATATGTTAGCGGCTTTTATGTGCGCACAGCTACGCGAGAAGCCACAGGCTAAAACAACACGCGAGAACATCGCACTACCTGATAACAATTCGCGCTATAGAAGCAGTGATTCAACTTTGAATAGGTTTGGTTGATATGAAAGCTACCCGCATCAACGGAAAATGGACTTACTACATAAACGGCGTGGCTATGTCGCGTGGGGAGTTGGAGCAAATAAAATGACACCAGAACAAGTAAGCGCGCTAAGCGAAAATGAGCTTAATTTTATAAAAAACTGCATTAGTTACGACCAATATACAGGTATTTTTACTTGGAGAAGCCCTTTATCAAAAAATGTAAAAGTTGGAGGTATAGCAGGAAGTAAAGAGTCTCAGGGTTACTGGGTCATTAAAATAAAAGGGAAGAGATACAAGGCACACAGGCTTGCTATGGCTATTTCTGGCTTTGAAATTGATAATAATCAAGTAGACCATATCAATGGAAAAAGGTCGGACAATCGGCTTTGCAATCTAAGATTGGCATCTCACTCTAAAAACCAACAAAACCAAGCAATACCAAAAAACAACACTAGCGGTGTTATTGGTGTTTACTGGGCAAAAAATGTACAAAAATGGTACTCCTTGATAAAGTTAAATGGAAAGACTTTTAATCTTGGGTATTACTCAGATAAAAACGTTGCGATAGAGGTTAGGCAGTTCTCCGAGGAGGTTTGTGGGTTTCATAAAAACCATGGAAGATCTGCGAGTGCTTAGTATTAATGGGAGTGAACAAAAAATGCTAAAAGTTAGACAAGACAACGGAAGTCCGAAGGCAAAGTTCTATTGGGATAATCGCGAGATACCGGCGGAGCGAACAAAAGCCTATATTGATAAATACATGGAAATGCACTTAACTGAGCTAAAGCTATTAAGAAGCGAACTAGAATTACACAAAGCCGCTCTTCTGTTGCGCGAGCATCAAGTTAAGCGGCTACTAAAGGAGCGAACAAAATGAACCTTACCTTGTGGGCATGCGGATTATACACAGCAGCTTTTGCGCTTGGTTTTACTCTGCTTTGGATAGATGCGAACATAAAATGAAATTAACGACACGAGAAAAAATCAAAGCTATGCCATCATTAAAGAAAGGTGATGGCTATCACTGGGTCTCAGCTCGCAACAAGTGGAAGGTGAGTTGTCACATAGAAGGTCATCTATGGTACGGTGGGCTGTATGAGAAAGAGGAGGACGCAATGGAACAGGTAAAACTAGCAAGAAGTGGTCACGCGGATTTATGTCTGCGCGGTTTTGAGAACCCAGTCAGTAAGTTGAACGAGAAGCTGGTGTTAAGCATCCGAGCAGAACACGAAGAAAAAAAGCGCAAGATACAAGCGATCAAAGATGAATCAAGCGTGCCAGCGATGGCCAAGCGATACGGCGTGCACCCTGCAACTATTCGCGCAGTCTTGTCTCGTAAAACGTGGACGCATGTATGAAATTCACAAGCAACGACTTAGCAAAGCTAAAGCCGCAAAGCGACAAACCTAAGCGAGCAGTGCAGGGTTATTACTGGCATAACCAAACACAGAAGTGGAAAGTTAATTTCCGTATAGATGGTGTTAGCTGGTACGGTGGAGTATTCGAGAACGAGCAGGATGCTATTGATTGCGTACTGAACAAAAAGGCGCAATGTAAGCTGGTTACGCGGTCAAACCGCCCATCGTATGCAACGGCTTGCTAATACCCATACTCAAGTTCGATTATGTACTGAAACAAACGAGAAGCGTCAGGGCGAGTGAAACAAGTATTTGTATCAATCTCAAAGGCGCTTATCTGTGGCTTTACTGGCTTTGTCGGAGTCGTCACGCACCCCGCCAAAGTGGTCATTAAAAGCAGCAATAGGGTCGCTGTTAGCGTTCTTGATTTGCGCATCTCGTTTGGCCTGTTTCTTTTCTGCTATGAACCGCTCCAGAATAGAGAGCAGTTCTAGCAGTATTTGTACTAGGTGGCTCATTTCTTGATATATGCTTCCGCTTTAATGCGGCCATACACAGCTAGCAAGCCACCAACACCGCCGCCTAGCGTAATGATTGCATCAACTAGGCTCGACTGATCTTCTGGACTAACCGCATAGCCGAATGCACTGGCAATAGCCGCCGCCACTGCGATTAAGCCGCCCCATACTGCTTTTGACTGATACCATTTCTTTTCCATTCAGATTTCCTCGTCTTTGATTGTGATATAAACGTCTTCGTCGTCCTTCATTGCTTCAATGGCCAATAAATACAGGTCTTTGTAGCATTCGAAGCTATTCTCGCCGCCCATGTTCTCAGCGTCGGCTTTGTAATTTGGCAGAATGCAGCCTTCCGTGTCGTCGTCGTCATTGCCCGGGTGAATATAAATGCAGTCAAAACCATCCACGTCCTGTAGCTCAAGCATCCCTTTATGCCATGGATACTTAGCATAACGCGCATTCATGCCGCCAGACCTGTTAAGCTCAATCTTATAGCGGCCAGCTGGGATGCGGGTTTCGCCTTTAACCTTGATGGCGCGGCGCTCATCCTCGACCGTGAAGCAGAACAAATACCCTGCCACGCCTTGGTTGATATAAAGCGCGCCAAGGGTGGCCTCGCTGTTGTTTCCAATTCTTTTTATTAGTAAGTCCATTTCACACCTGCAAAGCGTTAGCCGTTTCGGTTATAATAACACCAATAGTATAACATTTTTATGGAATTAACCATGACGGCAGAACACGTTACACGGACAGAATTTGACTCGCAGCTAATAGTTTTGCATGAGACGATTAAAAACAGTAATGAACGAAATGATTATAAGCACAATGCATTATTAGAACGATTGGACACAGTAGCAGAACAGAACCGCTCAGTATTAAGTATTGTAACAAATGACCTTGGCGAGCTTAAAACACATAAGACAAAAACAGAAATCTATTGGAAAATGGCTATTTTCTTTTCGTCATCCGCTTGGCTCGTAATTCTAAGCCGTATCGCATATTTGCTATTCTCCGACCTAGTCGGTAAATAATAAAAGAAACACCCAAGCCGATGATAAGCGCCACGAATAGCGCAATCTCAACGGCTCGGATGATTTTGACCACTATTTTTACTGCTTCATCCATGTTGTCCAGCTGGTATTTGTAACAGTGGTGGACGCTCTCCATGTTCCAGTTTGCGCCGGTGTAAGATTGCTTCCGTCAGTAGTTGCACCGCCGTTAATAGTTGCTCCGCTTGTATTCTGAGCCTGTATGAAATTCGCCCCAGTATAGACGGGTTGCCATGTTGACCAAGTTGCGCTTGATTTTTGTGTGCGATACCAAATCTCATCTGTATTTACGGGGTACGCGAATTGACTTCCGCGCCCACCGCCGACAGTTGATGGGAATGTGAAAAATTTTGTCGTGCCAACGGACGGCCCGTTAACAGGATTGATTACATAATTCCAACCAAGTACTGATATGGTATTTACATCAAGCCCAGTTTGGTCTGGTGAATTTGCAGCACCCAAACCAAACGCCCCAACCGCCATCAGCTTGCCCGCTGTCGCATCCGTGGGGGATGATTGCACAAGGCGAGAGGCTGCGTTCTCAGTGTCCGTGAAGTTAGCGTTCAGCTTTTCAGCTCCGCCCTTAAGCCCGACTTGCGGCGTTGCTATGTCTATTAGTTGTATGGCCATTATTTTTCCTTATGCTCCGAACGTGTAAGATATTGTGAAGCCAGATGTGGTTGAGGATGCTGCATCATAAGAGAATGAAAGTATCCCCGAAATCGAAACATTAACTTCAAACGTATCTCCGATGCTTGTTATAGAATAAATGTTAGAAACATTATTTACTGGTCTCGCCCATACTGGAATATATCCAGAAAGAGAACCTCTACTCGTTGATGCAGTATGATTGAAACTCCCTGAGATAACTATCATCTCTCCTACTCTTACAACCTTACAGCTTCCGCTCGTTAGTGTATTACTAGGGCCAAGCGTTTCTGAGTTGTAATAACCAACGTCGGTTATACCAGCTATAGTGTCATTCAACACCTTCCCCTGCGCCGCTGTTAGTGCAGTACTAGTAGAAGTTGATGTAAGCGTATTGTTTAGCTGAACAGCGCCTTTTTGCGCTGTTGTAGCATCTTGGATAGTCAGTGTTAAATCACCGTCAAGCGCACCTCCACCAGCTAATGGTGAGGTAGTGCCAACCGTTCGCGTTTGCTGAACAAAGTGCCCATCGTTCTGAGTATTGCTTCTTGCCTCTGCTCCATCAGTGCCAGCCTTCAACACTTCAAGCGTTCCACGCGCACCCTCCGCGCTTGTTGAACCAGTGCCGCCACCAGCTAAGCTAAGAACAAACACCTCGTCCGTTCCGCTCTGTCTGCGTCGTAGCAGTTTCTGGCTGTTATCGGCTTTCATGGTGCCGTTTGGTAAATCAGTGTAAACCGTGGACGTCTGCCCCATGGTTAGGGCGTAGGCGTCTTTATCTGCCAAGTCCTGCAACACCTCGACGTGACTTGGATTGCTATTTGTTGGGTCGTTCCAGCTTGGCATCTATGAACCTCGTACTATCCAGCTTATTATTGCGTCAACTCTAACACCTGTTGCGCGATCAAACGCACGCACAACAAAACGGTCCTGGTTGCCAACATCTTCAAAAGTTACTGCTAATATTTTACCAGTTTCGTCGCGCGGTGTCGCTACGACAGAATCTATGTCAATAAAAGCCTTGTTCAAAAACACTTCTGTACCACTGGCATCTGCTGCAAAGATTGGTGCTTGCCCTTGGTCTGTCTTCTGCTTAACGTCCAATCTAAAGCGAACGCTTGTTATCAGTGTTAAGTCATTTTCAAACAAATGATTGATTTTTAAATAGCGGAAATTCGCGCTATTAATGTCTAATTGATTGGCAGGGAAATCATCCCAGCTAATGCCATCCGCAGATGTGCTTAGAGTGGTTGTTAGCGTGGCCGCTGGCCGCAGCGCTTCGCTTTCCACGATTACAGTTATGCGCGTATTAGGGATTAACGCCTCAAAATCAATTATGCGCTCTGCTACTCCGCTGCTAACTGGCGGGTCAAGGAAGTGATCAAAGCCATTAGCCAGCTTCTGGCCGTAAGGGTCGCCGCCTATGTTGTCCCACGCTAGCGTTTCATCGTCCCATGGCTGCGTTTCATCGTCCCAGTATAAAGCGGGGTCTGAAGTTAAACCGCTGCGAGCCATGTTCTCAATAAATGTTTCCGTATTGTTTACCGGTCCGATTAAATCGAAGCTAGGACCATCATCCCAACGCAATGTCTCGTCATCCCATGCAAGCGTTTCGTCATCCCACTTAAATCCACCGCCGCCAGCACCTAGCGCGACATTGGTCAGCGTGTCCATAAGCTCAAAATTAACGTAATCATCGCGGCGTAGAATGTAATCTTGCGCAGAGTCCACGCTTGCTAGAGAGGATTTAGGAGCGCCAACCGCACCGGATGCGTCCACCGGCTGCACCCAGTAGGTATAAACGCCAGCTTCTTCTTCTTTGGTTAAGTGGAATGTACCCGTGACTTCACCAAGTAGAGTTGCAGTGTTGAAATCTGTGCCCTTGCGCAGGCTATAATAAGCTATCGGGTAGATTGATTCAGAGGTCGCCCAGCGCAACTCAATATAGTTATCCTGCGACGTTACATTAAGAAAGCCGACTTGCGCAGGTGGTTGAATGTTCGGGTTGAACATAACGCTATTCAATGAATAGTTGCCCGTCGTATCCAGTGCCTTGATGTAATAAACCGTTCCCTCTGTCCTGCGAATATCTGCAAAGCGCAATTGCCGCCCAGTGTATATTGCGCCAGCTTGCCCAAAGTTTTCGTCGATGCGTAGCTCGTACTCTTGTAAATCTGCATCTGGGACGGCTTGCCAAGAAATATCGATACCATAGCTTTTTTGCACCGCTGTTAAGCTAGGCACATCAGCAGGTGGGGCGCTCTTTCCAGCGACTGTATAAGAGCCGCTAAGCCAATCAGAAACTGCCCCAATAGAATTAACCGCGCGCACCCTAAACACCCACTCGCCAGGCTTTACGTCTTCAATACGGGTAGACGTTGCGCGAACGTAATCACTAAAAACGACAAACTCACCGCCTTGATATGAGCCTTGGACTTGATATTTCTCGGTTGAGAAATCAACCTCAGACCAGCTAATCAGCGCACGTGTCTTAATATTGCTCGCCACGTTGGTCGCATACAGTTCTTCGGATATAACAATGCTTTCAGGCGGTAAAACAAAACGAGGATCAGGCAAATTCAAAGGCGCGGGAATAATCGTGGCCAGCGCATCGCCTTCTTCCCAAGAATAAATCTCTGGCGAGTCCTCACGCAGAACCATAGAGACACCAGCAATTGGGTCGATGTCGCGTTCAACTATCATCATCACCTTATTCTCGATGCCAATCTCTGGCAGGTTTAGCGTTACCCTGTCGCCAACTTTATAATCAAGCATCGTAAAATTAAACTGACCAACAACAGTAAAACCACGGCGCGACTGCTCAAGCATTATTTTTGCAATTCGTCGGCATTGCGTACCAGAACTAACTAAAGAGAAATCGACCGACTTCTCTAGAGGCTCTTTGTCTTCTTGTAAGAATGTTGGCGTCTGAATAGATGGGAACTCAATCACTTCATAGTTATTATTGGCGTCTATGTAAGTGCCCGTAATTGTGTTGATCTTGCTGCTTTTTTCTTCGCCAACCTTTATCTGCAAACCAGAAATAAAGTCCTTTGACGTAATCACCGCATCGACCGCTGGCTCCTGATAAACGCTAGGTACTAAAAACCATTCGCCAGACGCTTTATCATTAACTGGCTGAATACCGCAGTTAGCGGCCATCTTTGTAATTGCAGATACTTTCGAACCTTCTAACACAATAGTGCCATTCAGTGCGAACCGTGGCTCAGTTGCACCGTCAGCAGCAGCCACCAGTTCATCCGACACATTAGCAGCAGCAATTACTGAGTCTGTATTGTAGTCAGTTAGCGCGCCGCCAATGTAATTAGTTAGCCAATCCAGTTCGCACAATGCCGCATTGTTTGTGTATTTGTACTGCCCGTCGCGCGGGTCGAAAATATCGTTTTTACCACGGATTACAGCCGTAACTTGTGGCTGCCCTTGAAATGCATCTTCATTATATTTGAATTTAATATAAACGTATGTTTTGCCTTTATAAAAGTAATTCGACTTGCCCAACGAGTCGAGATAAGTACGAAGCTGTATCGGCACATCGCCAAGGCCATCTGTTGATTTCTCAATAGCAAGCAAGCCCTTGAATTTTTTGTCAGTGCTTAGAGTGTTATCAATATAAATATCTATAATTTCATCGCAAGGATGCGCGGCGAATATATAAACCATATGGAGGTATCGGCTGTCGTTACCATTGGAACCAAGCGGAATTACTTGTGCACCAACTTTTGCAGTGCCGTAAATAATCCGCTGCGCGGTCGCAGGGTTTCGCGTGTTGATCTTGCGGTCTGCGTAGTCTAATGATGGTGTAAGCGCTTCGATTAACTTATTGCCAACCCACTCGAAAGCATCCACGCTAATAGATACAAGCGGATTAATAAGGTAATCAGCGCCACCCTGAACCAGCTTCCCCGCTGCGCCTTTGCTGTACGTTGGGTCTAAATCGCTTAAACTAAATCCCATTCATCTAATCCCAGTAGCTACTTGCTGGCCATATAATAATTAATTCCGCGCTAGACGAAATATCAGCAAAGCAGAAATCACCCGGGTAATCTCTGATCTGTTGTTCGTGCGTGTATAGCGTTCTAATGTCTCTGTCCCAGTCTGCAAGTATATCACGAACTGGAATTCTAATAACGGACGATTCGCCAAAATTTAGCTCAGGCGGCTGCAATAATCCACGAAATAAAAGCACAGGGTCTGGAATCACAACACCGTTTTCATCTAACAGCACCCAATGAACCGAACACGTTCGATTAATAATCGGCTGATTCAGGAATAAAGAAATCAGCGCCTTATCTATACCGCCGATGACTAGCTCATAATCAGCAGGGTCTAGCTTGTTTGTTTCTTTTACATTGCTAACTGAACCAATATCACCAAGATAATTAAATGTTTTTCCATCGAAAACAATCGGGCTTGAATTCGTCGTGAAGTACAAATTCCCGCTATCAAGGTTTAGCTCAACTAACAACGCAATGCGCCCTATGTGCCGCTGTGCTAGAGCGGCTTTAAGTTCTGTTGTTATCGCCATTAGAAATCCTCTAACAGAGAAAACGACGCATTGTAAATAAGCGGGCCTTGTACCTGGAATTGCGCTTGGTCGTCATTCTCAAGCCTAAAAGTCGCGCTCGGTTTGTCCGTGATAATGCTAGAGCCATCTGGCGGCGCGTTGCGCAGCTTTGGCGCAATTGGTATTAGAGCAGTGCCTTCTACTAGTGCTGGGAATTGATTAGGGTCAGCAGGTAGCACTACTGCTGGGTAGTCGGTTGCCTTACCGAAGTAGGCGGCTTGTAGTTTTAATGCTTCTCCTGCTTGAACTAAACCAGTCAATCCTTGCATCCAAAGTACGCACCGGTAATCGCTATTTAATGCACCTGTCGCTAATGACTGAACCAAAAAATAACCATTGTCCAGCTCTGTGATTTTTGTTGTAAAGTCTAGTGATCCGCTAGGACTCTCAACCTCGCCAGATGTTAGATTTACATAGAAACTAACAGCATTCGTGCCAGATGGCCTTTCTTGCACTGTAGCCCTTATATAGTTAAATCCATCAGGCTTTACAATAAAACAAAAAGCTATGTTATCACCAGATAAAAACGGCGTATCATCACCTATTAATATGTTTGCCGTGCCAGGCCCAACATACTCAAACCTACCAACAAAACTTTCCCCGCTCGGGTTTGCCTCTACAACGCTAGAGTAAGACAAATCGACATCACTCACCCCGCTCCATCCACTCGGGTCAAACGGACTTGGCATTAAGTTCGTCCCAGTGTAAGAAACAGAACCAGGGAACTTGCCAGACTTACCAAAAAAAGCGGCTTGTGCTTTTATCTTGTCGCCTACATTTGGCGGATTAAAAAAGAAATCACTATCGCAATATACAACCCCTCGATATGGCAAGCTTTCTTGAACAGTATATTTTACTTGTACAAGGTAATATCCATTAGATAGCTGTTCTACCATTACCTCGTCAGGATCTGTTGTTCCAGAGATAAAATCACCAGTTTCACCGTTGATCGTGGTTAGCTCTTCTGTTGTCGGTGTTCCTCCTACATTTTTTTGCAAAAATAATCGCATGTACTTAATTGGATTTGGCTTAAATATAAAACAAATAAAAGCTGTTTCACCCAAAGTGAAGTTTTGATAATTTGATTGAAATATAGACATGGAGGCTGGACCAACATATTCAAACTCACCCACAAAACTTTCCCCGCTCGGGTTTGCCTCTACAACGCTTGTGTACAATATATCTGGGTCGCCAGCTCCAAGCCACCCTTCAGGGTCGAACGGACTTGGAACTGAATTAGTCGCATCTGGATAACTAACCAAACTAGACGTCGCAACATCGCCAGTAACTATTTTAAGCTCGCCATTTGCCTCAATGTAATCACCAGCTGAGAACAACAGCTCTTGACCGTCATCCCAGCCTTTGGTGGATAACACGCTGCCCGTCTGACCTGCACCATTAACAACGCCTGCACCGCTTGCAGTGCCTATATTGCTAATTGATTCTGGCGAGTATTTAAAACGGGTACGCGAACCGCCAAGGCTAAACAACCATGCGCGCAGCTTCGCAGCGTCTGAGCCGTGTCGGTTACTGAATTGCAAAGTAGCCGCCCATTTATCGCCGCTTAGTTCTGCTGTTTTTTTGTCGCCAGTTAGCACTGACTCATAACTTTGGTTAGATGAAATTAAGCGTAGGTTTTCATCATTTGGTTTAACGTCTGGAAAGTCTGCCATTATCTTAATTGTCCTTTGCGTCTTGCTTCATTATACGCTGAAATGGCCGCCTTTTTCATCAATGGCACAGCACTCATTATTTCAGCTTGGACTGTGCCTTGTATTCCTGGCGATATTTGGAAGACATTTGTTATCTGCGGAGACGAGCCGCCTAAATTGTGATTAGCTTGCACACTGCCGTTGCCGTTCATGTGGACAATTTCTGGCCCGTTCTCGCCTACTAGATAGCTGTTTCCGCTCGATACTTGCCCACCCATTGCGCGTGCGCCTTGGTATTCTTGGGACTGGATTTTTGCTATCTGAACGGCAGCTAATGCGCCGATAGTTACAGCAAGCCCAGGGCCGATCACTGGAACAGCTAGAGCGTTGTTGATAGCAAGCGCGGCAGAAATTGCAGCCTGCGCACTAGCGAACATTTTATACTCGTCAAACTGTTCCTTTCCGCCCTCGCTCGCAATGCTGGCAAGGTTTCCAAATAGCTGGCTAGTGGCAGACAACGCGTTTTGTTGCCCTGCTGTTAGCATCATTTGCTTCTGTTCGTTCGTGCGCTTCTCAATCGCAATCAAGTCAGCACTTAACTTTTCAGCATTAGCAACGCGCAACGCGTCGTATTTCGCTTGGTTATCTTTGTCTTGTTCGTTTGCCGCATTGATAATTTCAAGTCTACGCTCAGCAGCATTAATAACAGACTGATTAGGGTCTGCCACTTGCTGCTCAACCGTTGCGAGTTGGCTAGCTAACGCAGCTCGCGCGGTCTCTTGGTCTTTTAATGCTTTTGTTTCAGCTTCTATCTTGTCGATGCTGGCTTGCATGTGCAAAGCACTAGCAATCTCTGCTTCTGTTGCGCCATTTAAAAGCAATTCGCGTTTCAGTAGTTCGGAATTGTTTAGCGTCAATGCCGCAAGCTGATCAACTAATTCAAGTTGCGCCTGCTGTATCGCTGTCGCTCTTTCTGTTTCTGATTTTGTCTGGCCATTGAGAATAGCCTCACGCTGCTTAAGAGTATTATTGTTTTCTTCAATAGTCTGTTTGCTTTCAGCAATAACTAAATTTAAGCGAGCTTGTTCTTCTTGGTATTCAAGAATACCTATGCGCCCTTTCTCATAGCTTGAGATAAGACGATCAAGTTTAAAGACTGCAGTATCATATTGCCCAGTTGCTTCTCGGGTTTCTTTGTTTAGTCTTTTCTGATCTTCTGCTAGATTTATTCGCAAAAGCTCTTTTTGTGCATTGCCTAATTCTTCAAACTTAGTAACTAAGTTATCAAGTTCTTCTCTGGTGTCAGCTGTTTGTGATTCTGTATCGCTTAACGCAGTCAGCAACGGCCCAGCCATAACACCAGCTGCAGCACCAACAAGGATTCCAAGAGTACCAAAGCTCAGCAACATATCAGGAAGCTGGATAGCCAACGCGCCAAGGTAGTTGCCAGTAACAGCGCCTTGCTGCGCAACTTGGTTAAGCTGGAATGAAAGGTTGCGGGTAGCACCGCCAAAGTTATTGCTGGCCTTTTCGGCTTTGCCACTTTCAGCCGCCATGGACTTGGTTGATTTCTCAGCCTTACCAGCAGACGTGCTCAGTTTATCAAGCTGTGCCTGCGCTTGTGTTACGCCCTTGGTTTCTGCTTGTATTGCGAGCTTGGCTATATCTGTCATTTAATCACCTGCCCAATGTGGCGTTTCGTGTTTGCCGTGGCCTCGGTTACGTTCATTAAGCCAAGCGTTTGATAGTTGAACGAGTGCGAACGCCTCGTCTTTGGTTGGTTTGATGCCAGTTATGTCTGACCATGCTTTAATTTCTTGCCACGTTACAGCAGTGCCTAAACCAATCTCGCAAAGCCAATCCCAGATATAAGACAACTCGCCTTTGTCTGGGAATCCAAGCATCCACTGCTTTAGGCGCGGGGTCTTCTGCCCTTCTTGTGTAGCAGACAGAAACCCCATAAGTTTTACGAAGGTTTTAATCTGCTCATAAGCATCTGAAAATAGCCTTTTTTTTTGCCTAGGTGCGCATCAACGCAGGAGGCCATCCAAAAATAGCATGGGTCTTTCAGCAATTTTTCGCATTCTTCTTTTGTGAATGGTATTTGCTCACCATTTTCGTCTTCAATGCCAGACCAACCAACAACCGCCGCGATGGATTGATTAACAATCCAAGAAGCAAGCGGCTCATTATCCGTGCTAGATTGAACTAGCCGTGAACTGTTCACAGTGAATTCACGGCTCATAGGTGAGCAAACTACAAACTGAATACCGACATCGCCATGTTCAGGATGGAGAATGGCAATTGATTCGTTTTCTGTTTTAAGTTCGCTTAACTTCATTAAGCCGCCACTTTCACGATTGAAGAAGTCAGTGCCAAGTTGCTAGATTTCATGTAAGTGGCAGAACTTGAACCTTCAGAGGTTGGCGCGCTTGTTACAAGTGTTTGAGCATACTCAATAAGACCAGAAGCACGTTGCACCTTCAAACTAATAGTTGCGCGTGTGGTTAAGGCGGTTTCAATAATTCCTTGGCCTGCGTCAGCTTCAACAATACGATACTGTAAAGCAGGGTCGCCGTAGTTTAGCGCGCCATGGGCTTTTTGTGTGATACCGTCTTTAAGGTCAACGTGGTTTATAATCTCATAAACTGGGCCAAACTCACCAATCGTGGCAACGCCTGTTACTTCTGAGAATGAAAGCGCCTCATAACCAGCTTGGTCGAATGTGGCAGGGACAGCAGCAGACACAGAAACAACGGTGCCTATGTTTGTTAATGTATCGGTCATTGTTTTTTCCTATCATCTAACGGTTTTTAATAGCTGTATTTTATCACTCTGAATACTCAAATGATAGCGGCAACACAAACACGCCACCCCGCTGGAATGGCTCCATTGTCTGTGGGCTTGTTGTAATGCGTATAGCGTCCACCAATACTGTGCCAAGTGCGAACTCGGCTTCTAGCAATCCAGCAATATCCGTTAGCTGCTTAATACCGTTGTTCTTCTTGTTGCACACATTGACTTGACCAATGCCGCGGCGAAATACTTTTGTGTCGTTAAGGCCAAAATCACGGTCGTTCGGCGCAATAGATAGTTCAAGCCATGCTCCGCTAGCTGGCTCTGTGAAGTCGAAGCCGATGTTGTTAATCGGCAGACTGTTAGCCGTGGCAAACGCCTTGGCCTTGTCCATTAGTGCTATGTGTAGCTGGGATAGTGTTGTCATTCTCTTAGCGTCCTACTCATTAATAATCCTGCATTCTTTGCCACTGTGTACTGCCAATTCTGCGCAGCCTTTCGCATAAATTTAAACCGGTTTTCCATTGGCTTGGCATAGTTAGCAGTCCACCCGAAATACAAAGTCTCACCAACTCGCCATCGATTAATAGTTGTTACCGTCTCGCCCGGGTTCCAATCGCGAGGCGTGTATCCTTCTGGTTGTTCATCTGGCCCAATAGGCAGATTGCCAATGGCAGCTTGCCCTGAGTTGATCAAGAAGCTGGTATCAATCGGAGTGTTGCCGCCTTTGTTATAGTCGGTTTGCGCTTCTCGGATTATCTCCTGCGCGGACTGTTTGAACACAGCCTCGATGCGGTCATTACTTTCAGATATGAATTTGTTAATGTCGGCGGTGAATGTCATTTAAACCCCTCCATTCTGACCTGACGGCCAATAAAATCTATCACAGTAACAAGTCTACATCTGCACTGTATCACTTGCTTGGCTGGTGCGCCCAAACTGTTATCGCCTGGGTACATAACCTCGGAGCCGTCTATATACTTAAATGGCTGATCAATTGGTATTCCATCCTTATATCTAGCCTCTGCTTCTAAGTGATCAAGCCTTGTTCTTTTGTCACCTGTCGCGTCGTATATTTTTTTAGCATCCTGCGAATCAATCTCACCCTTAGCCATAGCCTGCTCAACAGCTTGGAACTGACCAGCACGCAGCGCATTGATAGATTCAGTTCGTGCAATAACATCGCCACGGTACTTTAACGCTCGGCTCTGCATCTGTGTGATAGCGTTATCAATCTGTGCCTTGGTTAATGGCTTGCCATCCTCAATAGCTTTACGGATTATCGAATCAAATCGCTTGTCGCGTAGCTCTCGTGTTAAGTATTTTTTGTCTAATTGCAGCAACTCACTGCGAGCGTTATTAATCCAGCCTGATTGCTGCTCGGTCAAACCAACAAATCCGCCAACCCGTTTACCGGTTGCTGGATTGTATCGGCCAACCAAATCAAGTGCAGTTGTGCGCGGGTTATTGCCAAGCTCTAAGCCGTTGATTAGTTGCGCCTTTATCATAGCAACTTGGTCATCAACCATTTCAGTGATCAGCTCGCTAGACTGTTTTTCAATCCACTGCACAGCACTCGGCGCGGCCATATCGAAGCGGAAAGCAATCCCGCCAAGCGGTGTTGGTATGCGCCCGATCTGCTCAACGCCAGTTAAGCCGCCCACTCTATAAGCTTGGTATATTTCATCATCAACGCTTTCGAAGGCTGTTCTGTCTATGCCTAGCAAGCGGACAACTGCATCCGAGTCTTGGCTAGCAATGGCAGCCTCCAGCTCTTTCAACTTAACGCTGTTTTTTATATCGGACACAGCAGACGCAAAGGCGCGTAGCATGTCGCGCTCTTTTTGTTGTGCGATTAGATCAAGATTGATAGACATAAAAAAGCCCCTAATAATGGGGCATTATATCAAGAATGGTAGGCGTGGGCTATTTATCAACCCTTAACAAATATCATCCACGCGACAGGCTCACCCGCTGCAGGTATTTGCTTAATACGGATAATCTCACGCGCTACACCGTCTATGGTTATGCGTCCCTGCATAGTTGGTGTCGCTCCAAACACTGCCGCTGTGATCATGGTATCGGACGCGCTCACTAGATCATCAACATATTCACTTGTAACACCCCGCGCCGTTGCATCCAACGGTATTGGCGTGCCTTCGGTCATCGGGTCGTATTCAGTGGCGCCAGCTACTAGCGGGACGTATTCGATAACGCCTTGCTTGAACTTAGCCAACAGCTTACTAGCCGTTGCGATCATGCGTGGGTAGAAGTCAGCCATAATTATTACCCGTGCGATACATAGAAGTTACTGGAACCATAACCGCCGATAGCTAAGAATGGTGCAAGCGTAGCGCTCAATTTGCGATATATGGTTGTCTGGTTGCCGGTGTCTGAATACGAAACTGACACAGCACCTACAACGGTTTCTTGTGTGACACGTTGGCCAATACTTCCGAGCGGGTCTTCGCCGCGGTCGTAAATTAATGCGGCTTCCATTTGGGCGTTCTTAATACCTTGCGGTATTTCTGTGCTGCCATCGCGTGGGAATGCTAGCTCTTGGCTTTCGTCGGTCTTAATGCCTTTGTATGTCTGCGCCTCGATGTAATCAAGCGCAAGCGTGAGCGTCACTGCCTCACTTAGTTGCAGTGTGATTCCCCGCGCCGTTGCGTAGGCCGTGAAGTCTGTCTCTTCTACATATCCGATTATTGCCATTTATAAAAGCCCCAGCATTGTCGGCACATCTTCTGCCGCTATCTCTGAAAAAAAGAAGTTTGTCGTAATGTTTGCATTGCCTAATGCATCGCCTGATGTGATTGATTTAATCAGCACGGTGGAGTTAGGCGCTATTAATATCTGCCTACCTTTAGCAAAGAAGTCGCTCCCTGATTGGCTCACAGTGTTTCGATTACCGCCAGTATCGATATAGAACGTGGTCTCGAATAGGTTATATTCAGGGTTTCCTGTGGTGCTTGCGACTACGCCAAGATCAATAGTGGACAATGGGAAACCGTTAATAAACTCAGTGCTTAAGGCTCGACCTGCTGGCAATGGGTTATTGGGTGTGTAAGTGAATGAGCTTGTTGCGCTTCCCAACACATATCCTTGCAGCTTGTGATTATATCGACCATCACTAACCGATGAAAAATCTAGGGCTTGAGTTACATCTTCGACCACTGCGTATCTGTCGGCAGTTTTAAACACTGCGAAATATTCTGTCCCTGTTGGCGTTGCGGCAACATTAAGCCGTTGGCTAAACCCTGTGAAAAACTCACCTTGGGCAATTTGCGTTTCTTGCCGCGTGGCTGTTGATACTTTAAAGCGACGAACGCCAACATTATTGCCACCCGAAAACATATCGGACATTAATATCTGCTTAGTTGGCGCTGTCGATTGGCTCATTATTTAGCGTCTGCTTTTTTTTGTTCTTCCGGCTTAAACTTAATGTCTAAGATTTTTTTACCTGCATTAACATGCTTAGCCTTTTCTTGTGGGCTAACAGGATGCTTTAAGTACACAACTTCTTTCATGGTATCACCTTAAATTAAAAGTGGGGCTTTGCAGCCCCTTAGTTATTATTGAGAAATCAACATAACGCCAGCTGTATCTTTGATGCTTGAAGCGATCAAATCCCAGTTGGAGCCAGTTGCAAGCTCTGCGTCGGTAGGAGACTTGCCACCGTTCGCAGTATCCCAAGAGTAACCCTTAAGACCAACCACAAACGAGCTTTCGCCCTTCCAGATTGTGCCCATGTTCTCTTTACCCGCTACAGGCTGAGTCATGGTTAATAACGCAGAGGTTTCCACCATTGCGCCACCAGGTACAAGGCCGATAGAGTTAAACTTATCAGGAGAACCAGCAACAGTAAGCGAAGGCGCATCTGTTACAACGTAGCGACGACCTAACCCGTCCTGCATAACTTGGATGTTACCAATGTTATATAGCTGGCTAGTGTTAGTGATAGCTTCGTTGGTCAAATCGGTAAACACTTTAGAGTGCATTAACCATGCAACCAAAGATTGTTGACGGTCGCCAAACTTGCCAGCAGCTTTGTTAAGCTCAACTAGCTTAGCTGTACCGGTTGCAGAGTAGTCATTAACCAAGGCTGCTTGGTTGCCGATAGCTGCAACAAGAGCCGCCGCGGTAGTATTCAAGTAATCTTGAATCATCGCTTCTGCTGCTTGTTCACCGATAATTAAACCGGCTTCTTCCTCGTTCTTCATTAAGCGAGCGAACTGTTCAACAGTCCATTCAACTGGACCAATTGATTGGTCAATCTTAACGCTAACGTCATTAAGTTGCTGAATTTGCTTAGGTGTTAAATCGCCAGTGCCATAAGCATCACGGCGTGTAACTAAGCCAGAGATAGCTTTATAGCTAGCTTCTTCAACGTAATCGCCAAGCGTGGAGCGTGAGCCTAAAAGTAAACCGCCGCCAGAAGCTGCATTGAATGCCGCTAATGCCTGTGCAACTGTTTCAGTCGCAACGGTTTGTGTTTGTTCGTTAAAAATAATCATATCTGAGGTAGCCATTGGGCGTTATCCTTCTCGTTTGTTTCGGTAGTATTCGATTTTTTCTGCTTTTGTCATTTTCGACAAGTCTTTACCTGAAAAACTAGCACTACCAGTTTTTCCACCAATGGCCCCGCCACCTATTGAACCCACGCCCTTTAGTAATGCATCAAAGCGGCCTGACGTTTCAAATTCTTTTTTCAAGTCTTTAACGGTTTGGATAGTTGGACTACCATCTGCGTTAAGTACTTGCAGCTTGCCATCTTCGCCAATGTCTAAACGGCGGGAGATGAACTCGCTCAATAATTCTATGTTCGCACCTTCTGCCATTTCACTAGCTAGTTTGTACGCTTCGTGGTTTCGCTTTTCAGCACGAATAGAACTTCGGAATGTATTATATTCGTTTTCAATCTCGTTGCGCTTGCTCTCGCTAGACTCGTATAGACTTCTAAAGTCTTCCGCCTCTTTAGCTCGTTTAATGCGTTCGTTTTCTGCTTGCTCGGTAGCCTCTCTCGCTTTCTGAGATGCGCTCTTTTTTTCGCCTAGCAGTTCATCAACTTTTGATTTTAAGCCTGCCGTTTCTTTCTCAAGCATCGCTTTCAAATCGGCTTCGCTATACTGTTTAACCTCAGTATTCGGCGCGCCTGTTTCTTGTTCTTGGTTTAACTCTTCCATTTTGCACCCCATGCAATTATTGGTTCGCGCTCTGCGCTTGGCCATTATAGCAATTAACTATCAAGTGTTAAACCGCTATTGTCATTAGCTATGGATGCATCTATCTCGTCATCTGTTCGACCTTCCTCGAACGCGATTTGCTTAGTTCTGATCATGTGTCTAACGTCTTGTTTTGAAACGATAGCTCTGTCAGTTAACCCAGTTATTGCATTTAATACTTGCGGGTCAAGCGACGTCTCCCAGAACTCAGTGTTCAATCGGTAGGTAACTTCGGTTTCAACACCAAGGAAGCGGAGGAAATCTTCAAGCGCTTTTTCTAATACGTCTGATAAATTGTTAACTGCAATGTCCAGGGCACTAGCTTCACCGCTTGCATTGATTCGTGCCGCCTCTGCCGTTTCGTTTTGGCCGCTCTTGGTCACAAGTTTCGCGCCAAGCTCTTTCATGCGCTCGATCTTGTTTTCCATTTGAGATGCGCCAAGGTTTGATTCGCTGGCTTGTACCATCTCAATGGTGCCACCCTTGGTCTGCAGCCCTTGGCGAGCGCCAACCTTAACGCCTGCTGGGTTAGCTGCTGCGAACTCTTCAACGCCCATTTCGCCAATATCAATATGCAGAGTAGGGCACCCCAACAGATAAGCTGCTTCTTCTACGTTAGCTGTGGATTGGTAATGGCTAATGTTCATATTGGCAAGATCAAGCAGCAAAGGCGCGTCTATCGCTGGCGTGTTGTCTTCTGTGCCAGCAATGTAGAACGGAATATGATCAAGCGGTTGGCCGCTAGCTAAGACCACCATCTCCTCGCCTTTAGGCTCGCCACCGTCATCATAAAGCTGCATTGTGTATTGGCCTTGCTCATTCATGCGCAACACACGGTACTGGCATTCAGTCTCATGGTCGAATTCATCAAGGCTTGTTTCTAATTCTTCACGCAACACAACAAGTGTTAGCATGGAACGGCCACGAACTACGCCAGTTTTCCAGTTCACTATTGACTCAAACACGTAAGGCAATAACACTGGCCGCGCACCTGATAGGCGCTCGTCTAGCTTAGTCAATCCGCCTTGGTCGTTAGTGTAATCAGCTAGTACGCCAATGCGGCCTGCTTCTTCTAACTCAGTAAAGCCGAACTTGGCCAACTGTTCAAGGCTTTTGCCGCTGCCATCAATGTTGTACAAGTATTCGTCAAGCTGTGCTGGCGCACCTTCTTCGCCCCAGCTAGGCGATTTGCGGAATACCATACCGCTGTAAGACTTAGCAGCCTGGCGAGTTGCGCCAAGGAAGTACGCGCGCTCTTTATATACCGTGTAGCGTTCTGCGTCCGCTTTTGCAAAGTCGGCAGGCAAGTATAGCGTACCCTTATTTTTAATGGTTCGCTGGCCCTTTACGCTGTCTCGCGTGCGCGTAACGTCGGGCAGGTTTACGATGTAATCAGGATGTAGAGTTGTAACGCCCATTTTTCGGCCCTATAGTTTTTCGTTATTATAACACTTATGTTTAGTTAATAAACGATATGGAAATTGGCTTGAATTTGCGCGCTTTCATAAGCGGCTGCAATGCGTAGCGAATCGCGTCTATGTAGTGGTTCCATGCGTCCACTGGTACTGGCAAAACGTCTTGCGTGAGTCGGTCGACCTTGTAACTATACAAGCTAAACTCTTTAGCCACTTCTTTACAGCGAGTATGGATAACCACTTCTTTAAAGCTCTTTATAAACTCAATGCCATCTTCAACGCTGCCCTTGCCTTTTTCTACGCCTACTATGCGAGGCATACCGAAGCGCTTTAGATAGCTAATCGACTCAGGACGAGCACTGTCCGCACGAATAACATATTGACCATAGTTAGGTATTAACCGCTCAATATATTCGCTAGTGTCATCCAGCTCTAGTCCAACCTTTCCAGCTTCGTACTCAATGAACAACGTATCTCTGTGCACCCAGCACTTTACCGCTGCTGTTGGGTCTTGAGCAAAGCCAAAGTCCAAACCGTTATATGGACCATCCCAATCAGGCTGTGGAGTAAAATCAGCGACGCGATATTTGTTAGCGAATATCTGTGAATCTGAATGCTCATGGTATGCGCCTTCCCATATCCAGCGGTAATCCGACTCGTTCATGATGCGCTTATCTTCTAACCGCGCACGCTCAAGCACCTTCGGGAACCATGGATTGTCCGTGTAGTTCATTTCAACGATCTTGGCATCGCTAGCAGCTTTAAGCCTGAATCTAATATCTGTCGGGCTTTCCTTCTTCTCTGGGTTCCATGTCACCCATAACTCAGCTTCTTCAATGCCTCGGATGGTTGGTATTAGCTTAGACCATGCAACGTCGCTAACCGATTCGGCCTCGTCCACCCAAGCTAACAGGATGCGAGCCTTGGATTTAATGCTGTCTAGGTTATGGCGAAGACCGGCAAACACAAACGACACTCGCCTGCACTTGGTGCGTATGTAGTTCTCGCCCATGTCGTACTGTTCTAACAGCCATGGCGTTTCTTTAATAGCCTGTTTGATTTCTTCCATTGATGAATCGGAAAGCGAGTTCATGTATTCACGGCCACATAGAATGACGCCGCTTATCCCTTCGCTTGCAAGCATGTAGCCACGAACCGCAGCCATTAGCGCAAAGCTGCGAGTCTTAGCGCTACCCCTGCCACCGTGAGCGCCCCGAACAGGCGCTTTACCACTGAAAACAGGTATTAGCTTTGGCGGTAGCTCAATCTTTGCTGTCGTCATCATCTACCGTTGGCGCGATTAATTCGATTCTAGTTGGCGCTTTTAGCGAGCCATCAGAGCTGGTGTGGTCGATCTTATCCCCAAGCTGCAAATTACGAATAACAATCGGCGCGTTATATTTGCCGATCATAGCGCCCTCCAGTTGGGAGGCTTCGCACTGGGTTTTAATCTTAGCCATTACATCAGCGAAAATATGCTCAGGTTTTGACCAGTTTGTGAGAGTTACACTGCTGACACCAATCCATGCGGCTAAGCCTTGTAGTGTTAATGGCAGACTCTTCCGTGTTGTTTGCTTGGGATTCGAAGCGGTTGGAGTGTGGATATACTCAGGGTTTTCGTGCTTGTACTTAGCATAAGCATTGAACTCTTTGATTAAGTCCTCGGGCATATCCAGTTTGTATGATTTTGGCGGTTCTTTTTCGCGTAGCTTGTAAAGCTGATTGCCTTTCTCGAATGGCATAAATAGTCCCCTATAAATGCCTCGATTGTATCACTAGCTAGCCGTGTATACCACTTTGCCACCATCTTTCCAATCTAAGTGATCTTGGCCGTACCTGCTTCTTAGTCCGCCTTCCTTGCACAGTACTGGTTCTCCGAATAGACGAACCTCGTAATCATGATGGTGATCTCCATCCTCCATGAACAATCTATCAGCCTCTTTGATAGCGTCATCTTTGTTTTCGCCGATCCACATCACACCGTGGTCGTAAACTGCCGTCTTAACTATATAGTACATAATCACTCCAAATGCTTACAATCACTAGCCAAGCACAGCAAAGCGTCTATCTTTTCGTGCGCATCTGGTACTAAGTCCACAAGCGTGGCGATCTTAGCTCGCAACACTGCATTGCGTGCCGTTAGGTTTCGCACGTTGTTGGCTAGTGATTTGTTATCGCCTTTGATTGCGTTGAAGTCGCCCTTAATGCGCTCAATGAGGCGGTCTTTGCTTGCTAGTCGGTCGAGCAGGTTTTGTTCTGTCATACTAGCCCCTCCTTAATCAATATCTGCATTAGGTTTACTGCTGTTTGGATGTCTTCAAAAAAGATTGCTGTCGATTCCATTGGTATTATTGCTAGATCAGTTCTTACTAGTATCTCTGCTTGAGCGTACTCATAAAGAGGATGCGGGAAACCGCGAACCTTATCCATATTAAGTTCTTCGCCAGTTAATTCATTTTCAAACACAAACGTATTGCCGCGCTGTTCTTTGAATTTCACATCAAGCCTCCTGTGTTGGTGGCAATCTTCTGCTTACTCATTCGCCTTGCTCCAGTTTGGTTGCATAGTCCAGTAAATCCCCATAATACGCGGTTGCATCCTCGCTGCTAATGTATAAACCACAGCTTTCAGCCGCTTCACGCACAGCCTCCGCCCGCACATTTGGCAAGCTGGCTTTGAGTTCGGCTAGTTCTTGTTTTGCTGCTTCCAGCTCTGTGTGTAGCTTTTCAGCCATTCTTGTGTATTCATCCATTGACCATTCGTCAGGCCTATCTGTGCGCCTATCTTGAAGTTTTATACCTAATAAACTTCTAGGCTCTTGTACTAGTGTTGTCATAACTCACTACCTAAAACCCATAACTAAACCCAGCGTTATAAACCGCTGGCATTACCAACACCTTAAAGCTAATGCGCTTCGCAATGTTGAACTGATAATATAAACCAGGTGACACTAAGACACCATAGCCTAGCGTATGAATGTAACCCTCATAGCCATAAATCGCACTCGCCCCCACTCCTAATTCGTGCCGTCCATACTTCCAAGACTCGCCAATGCCTAGCTGATAGCTGCGCACATAATGCGAATTAACGAACGTCCCAGCGTTATAGAAGCGGCCGTCATCGCCCCATTGAATCTGTATTACTTCGTTATCTTCGTTTAAATGGCTTCTCGGTTTAAAGTGCTTCGTATAGCGCCCACTGTAAATAGACGCCTCTGCATTCGCCTCCGGCATTATCGTGTAAGCTAGCGCCAAGATTAAAACGGCCATGGTTATTTTTGTTGTCATGTTAAGTCCTTTTATTGTTATTGTTCGCTTGCGCCCTGTATTGTGTTGTTATGTGTACACACCAGTTAAAGCACGTAACTCATAGTTCATTTCATCACCCAAACTGACTTTTCCACGCAATACCATTCGCTCTAACTGGCACAGAAAGCCGCGCATTTCGCTATTGCTATTTTTAAGCATTGCTACAATACGGTCTGTCTCTTCTTTATCGTACCCTGCAAGCAGTCCTGAGCAGTCGTTGTGCTGGTACTGCCGTAAAGCAGGTAAAAAAATATCTGGTGTCATCATTCTCCCCCAATTAATTACATAACAACCAATTCAAAAGGACACGAAAAGCTGTGTCGTTTAATAAAATGGTTAAAAACCGCCAGCGCTATATCTCTACAGTGCATTGACGGGTACTGCTATCACCTCCTTCGAGTGGATTATTCGTTCAATCTACACGATCAATAAACGCTAAGCAAGCGCTTTTTAATTGAACTTTTGCGTTATATTTAGCCTGCAACTGCTCCGGCTTTATCTCGTCCTGAAATGCCATCTCATGGCCAATCCCAAACAGGCCAAATAGGATTGCAACCAGTAAAATTGCGTTTATGTCAGCTAATCTCATGCTCTTGAATCCATTCAATTAATTGTCCTTTGTGATTATCGCACACGCTGTCAAAGCGACATAGCACAGGATTAAACACCCTGTTATCTGCTATATCGTCGCAGCTAATAAAGCAGCACTCTGTTTGCTCTTCGTGATCTGTCGCGCTCATTGCTGCACTTCCATGAGATACCATTCGCAAAGCTCAATCGGACTGTCGATTGTGCTAGGCACCTCTACTCCGTCTATCTCAAGATACAGCAGGCCAATGGTGTTGCGCTCAATAGTTTGTGCAAAGTCGCGGCTTGACGCTATCAGTAGCATAGCATGCTGGAATTCAATCGGGCTAGGCTTGTACATGCTGCCGGTGTCCAGCAGCGTGATTGAGTCGGTTTTGTTTCGTCTTAGTTCGAGTTTCATTTTTGCTCCTTTGCGGCATTGGCCTTTGATGGCCCCTTGCGGGGGCTGGTTAGTTATGATTTAACGCTGCAACCGTCATTGTCTTTTGTAACTATAAAGAGTGGCTTGATGCCATCGTTGCAATCCCTATCTAATTCTACAGTCGCAACCGTTCCTGAAGGCTCCCCGTCCAGCAGATATACAGCCTCATTTACAACCAGATTTAATGAATTTGATGTAAATTTCTCAACTTCATTGTTAATCGTTATTTTGTAATAACACATTTGCCTTCACTCCGTTGTGTTTTGGTATGTGTTAAATATACGCTAGTTAGGAGTTTAATCAATTCAAGTTTTAGATATGTTCGCGGTGGTATGTATAGAAAAAGCCGATATGTGCACATGACAGGGGGGTGTGTATAAAAAATCCCCGAACATATACATGAACGGGGCGAATAAAAAAACCCCGAAGCGCACAAAGTACGAACGGGGCCGTGTTACCTAAAAAGCCCGCTTGGCAGGAGTGACCAAGCAGGCTAACGGGGAAGGAGTGGCCCCGTGTTGTTATAGTAACACTAAACCATCTGCAAGTTAATAGTGTGCCGTTCAATCTCTCCATATTCTTTGTGCAAGATTATTGCTTTGCTATCCTGGCCAGCACGATAGCCTCCCCAAGCAGCGTAAGCGTCTTTAGCAGCTAGTGTTCGGAAGCTCTCGACCTTGCAGCCTGCATACTCCTTCATGCTGTCGTGGTGAATGTGCCCCGTCAACCAATAGCGGTGCAAACACTCGCCCCACATTTGCGGCCTATCCGTTGCCATGACACCAGGTAACGCTGGCATCTTAGTGCTGTGTCCATGGTGAACGCCGAAGCAGGTCTTACCAAACTGCACGTAATGATAAGGCGTCGGGCTTTCGTCAACAGTTACCCGTTTTTCTTTCTCATAGATATTAGCTAACGCAACATTTAAAAACATTGAACTTGTATCGTCATGGTTGCCAGTTGCGTTAATGATGCGCACCTTCTTGTGATGGTCCAGTGCACTCTCAATCATACGGCGCATTATGCGTATCCCAATTTTAACCATCTTGGCGTATCGACTATCAACGTCAAGGCTGTGGCCGCTTCGGGTGGTAACACCCTCCATGTTGTCATAGTGGAAGTAATCACCAAGGTTCACAATGCAACACTCATCGCAACGCGGCGCTGTCTTAACCAGGCGATCAAACACGGCTGTGAACTTATCCTCTGCAATCATCAAATCCCAATCTTGACCGGTTTCATCTGCCCAGCTCAACATCCCGATGTGCGGGTCACCAAGTGGATATACTGCCAACGTATCTTTTGAATAGCCCTTGTCAGCTTTGCGCGGCTTGATTGGCTTAACCTCTTGGCATAGTGCCTCGACAGCTTCGCGCATTAACTGCTCTTTAATATCCCAATCTTGCGCAGTCTTCACCCACTGCATACGTGGAAGGCCGTCTTCTCCGTAGAGCGTGGACGTGCCTTTAACTTGGTAGCCAGTTGGCACTTGGTGCGTCATATCATGCTCAGGCGATTCTCCGCGCTTGGCACACTTCGCTTTTAGCATCGTTAGCGACTTGGCAATAGTCGAGCGGTCAATACCTAGAGCGGTCGCTGCCTTGTTTTGACTGCCGTGTGTATCAATCGCCTCAAGGAATTCAAGTTGGCGAGCTGTTGCTAGTTCTTTTTGTAAAGGTGTCATAGTCCATTCCCCTTCTCAGGCACAGCTATCAAAATGCAATTTTCAGAGCGTGGACGCTCAGCCTCGCATCGTTCCAACACTTCGTAGTATGCAGTACCCCATCCAATCATTAATCCTGCTACCACCCCAAATATTAAACCCATTAAAGTATCCATATTAATTCCCCATCATCCGTTTAATTGCAACATGAGCCTCTTCTTGCGCACTCACTACGCAGGAGTCGTATTCATAATCAGAAAGCGCAAGCACTTTATCGAACTCGCTGTTGCTTAGATCGTCGCAATAATCCATTGGCGCTCCAAACTTAAAGTAAGGCTCGTTGCCATCTCGGTTTAGGAAGTTGCGACGTTTATCAGTTTCGTGAATGTTGTTATTGTTTTCCATAACAATCCTTTATGTTTGTTGGCCTAGTTTTTCGTTTGTGCAAGTTTAGACGCAGCCTCACCCATCAACCCAGAGTACGCAGCCATATCTTCAAAGTTATCAAGCTTAAAGTTACCCTGACTTGTTCGCACTAATTTCAAGATGGCCATAAACGCCCAGCCTTGCTCCTCTGTTAACTCTAGCCCGTAAAGCGTATTAAACATTCCAACGGTTTTACCCATTGAGCGTTCACCTTGTGGGCTATCGTAGGTAACTGCTCGGTCTTGCATATGGCCTAAGCCTGCCTCTAGTATGCTTACTGCGGTTGAACCGTCGCTGCGTTGTTTTTCATTTAACTGATGTTCAGGTACATCAACCTTAGGGCAAGATTCTAATGGGATGAACAACTCCTTGTCCGAATTCGCATGGCTTTTTTCGGACAGCTTTGGTCTTGTATGGCCGTGGAAATATGGGTTTTTGCCTTCATGAATAAGAAGCCAAAAGTTTCCACCTTGTGGTGTACAGCCCCAAATAAAACCAAAGATTAATCTTTCTTCATATTCATAGTGCTCACAATCAATCACCCTTTGCAACTCATAATCTGCATAAGCCTCGCCGATTACTGCAACTACTTGTTTGTAGCACTTTAGGTCGGTTGGTTTCATTTGTTTAGCTCCTTAATAGAACTCACTAAAAAATCAAGTTGCTTCTGATCGAGATCTCTCAGCGCTTCCAGTAGTAAGTCGTTTAGCATCTTTGCTACATCGTAGTCACTGCCCATGAAATCTAAACACACATTGTGCTCCTCCATAACATCTGAAAGGTTATGGATTTGACTTGATGTAAAATTAATTATATCTGCGTTATTCATTTACTTTCTCCCTTTGGCTTTGGCGATAGCTGCATGACAACGATCAATAGCAAGGCCATCCCCGTCATCGTTGAAATCTTCTTGGCGCTCAACCATTGCTGCAAGCTCCTCCAAAGCCTCAAACAGATCTGGCGCGGCTGCTATTAGGTTTGCGTTGGCTATTGACTCCTTATCCTTTCTACCGATTAATATCCCATAGCCCTTGCTAAACAGAACGCCAATCATTCCGTATCCGTCGTCCTGAATTTTCCAAGGCCATTCAGTATGCTTTGCCATCTTTTTCTCTCCTTTCATTAAACACCAACTAAGCGTATCACACATTAAGCGGATAGCAAAGCAACACAGCCAGCAATTACAGCTTTGAACAGCTCTTGCTTGTGCTTGTGCCAGTTGCTAAGCGTTTGCAGGCTAACACCTGTCATCTCGGTTACTTGCGACAGGCTCTTAAGACCTGCCGCTTTTGCTTGTTGGGATGGGGTCATTATACTATCCAGTCGTCGACATCGCTGATAATTAAGCTAACATCATCACGTTCAAAATAAACAACACCTTCGTCGCACTTAAGCATACAACCAGTGTCTCTATTCTTAAAATGCGTCACGTTATGAAAAACCATTGGTTTCCCTGGCTGACTTTTTAAATATATTTTACGAGTCTTTTCTGTGTTTACTTCTACCCAGCTATTTTTCATTATAGTAATCCTCTAGTAGTTTTTTTGACTGTTTAAACTGAGACGTTACCCTATTTAATGTGAACCTTGATTCGCATGAATCGCACCGATAACCAAGACCAAAAAGTTGATCTTTTGTGCACTGGCATGATCTCTTAGCAGATAAATACATATCTTGGGTGATTAATGAGGAGTAATGAGCAAGACAGAAAAGCTCCTGAACCAAAGAGTCTGCATCAGGCTCCAACTCTGTCTTGCCAATAAAAAAGAAGGCCATTATCGGCCAACCTTTTTATTATGCTCCATGTAGTCCTTTTCTGCTTCTGCCATTTGGGCAAAAGCATCTACTAGATTTTGGTTTGGATTGCTGTTTTTTAGCTTTTTCAAGCCATCCAAGTAATCCTGTTCAAATGTTTGGTTGGTTTGGTTGTTCATGCTACCCTCCTAGGGCGTGTGTGTTTGTCTATGTAGTAATAATAGCAAACTATTTGATTGATGCAAGCATTATCGTTCGAATATTTTAAATTATTTTACAATTAACCATTGAGAGCACCTCCTCTTATTGGCCGCACTTCAACAGATCTTTAATCTGCTCCAACTTCTCAACCTGCCACTGCTCAAGCGCCCTGGCATAGCGCCCCTGCTGGTGGTTCTTCATCACGTCGATGCTAACGCCAATCGCCTTGGCTTGTTGTGTTGTTGAGAAGCCTAGTTTTACTAGGTCGTTTACTAGGTTTGTCATTATTCACCCCGCTTATGTGTAAAAACTTTCCCATTCATGCTGTGAATGGGGCGTGTTAGTCTATGAGTTACCCGAACAAGTCGCACGACTCTGAACAGCCGTTTGCATTGTCGCTGATTGACTCATAGTATTTGTCGTTAAATCTATCAAACACAGATTTAGCCGCTTCTAGCATTTGCTGCGTGTTTCGGTTCTTTCTAAAGAAATTACCTTTATTGTTTTCTGCGTTAAACCCACCATCCTTAGCTATAATCTCCATATTATTGAAATGGTCAAACAAAGCTGGATTGTCATTTGCCAAAGTTAGCAGCTTTCTATCTGATTTTTTCCAGCATGTAACGCAGTTCCCGTAATGCTCTGGCACATCAAGATCAAAAGCCTGACGACTCCACCACCCCAAAACATCCCCCTTTCTGGTTGGGAATTTTGTTATTAGCGGGTAAATTATCCGCATTTCATCCATATTAGCCGCCATTCTATCAATCTCGTCACACCTGATGCCTACAGCCCTATAAGCATCTTGGCAAGTATCGGCAAGCCATGCGTTGAAAGGTTGTAGTTTCAGCTCCCGATTGCAGTGTGGGTAGCTCTGGTTTGGTATGCCGTATTTTTTCACAACTTCATAGAATGGTTCGCACTGTCTGCTAGCTGTTTCATAATTAACAATTTTGTATTTTGTACCTACTCGCTCACCGTGTTTCACATCAGCCTCAAGCCACACTAGGTTAAGTCCCCATTCACGATCGCAGCGGTCAACAAAATCCAAAGTCCTTTCATCTTCTGCGCCAGTGTTCATGAATACAAAATATTGGTTGCTTGCCAAGGGCTTTAACTGCAACTGTCTAGCCATGTAAGCTGACGTTCTCCCTCCTGAAAAGCTGATCACTAGGTTTTCCATGTCCTCTCCTATTGCCTATGGTGTGTTAATTTAACAGTTTAAGAAAAACCACCCCAGCGGATGTTAAGCAAATCGACCAAGATAAATAAAAAATACGCCCCAACGAATCCCAATCAAACAGATTAAGAGAAGCCTCTCCTGCCGATATGAACCAAACCGCTGCCATCATCGTCAATTGCACAGCTACCAGAATAAATACTATTTGAATTATGTGTTTTACCATTCTCTAAAGCTCCCTATCGCCACTCACGGCGTTTTCTGTTCTTGTTGATATGCTGGCTAGGCTTTTGCAGTTGCGGCCCATACGTTGCAGCAGACTGCCATTGCAAGCATGGCGTCTTCATTTCCAATATACGAAAACCATAACATTGCCATGAAGCATGTTCCCGCCATTATAAAATGCATTCTTTTCTCCTTAGTTGTTAAACGCTTAGCTAGTGTATTGCATAGAACAGCGCGGTGCAAGCCTAATCGACTAGTAGAAACCGCTGTTACGCTAGTGTTACGCTAGCCAAAAAAAACGTAACAAAACAAACCCAGTGTTTATGCGGCCTGTAACCCGATCTGTTACGCTTGTTACGATTTGAAAAATTAGCGTAACAGGCTGTAACCCGCATGGTTACTGGTTTTGGCCCTAATAATAAATAAAATGTTACAAAAATAGATATATATAGAGCCCCCTATAGTAAAAAGTCTATCAATACATATAAATACCTATACATGTTCTCTATAGTGTCTCTCTTAATATTTAGCGTAACATTGTACAAAACCACCCTAAAAACACCATGAGCCCAGTAATGGCGCGGCCTGCAGCCGTGTTACAGTTCTGTACACTTTGTTACGCTGCGTTCGTAGCGTAACAGTGTATTGCCAAAAGGCATAAAAAAACCGCCTCTAGGACGGTTTTAGTTATAAGCTAATTGTTACACTAAATCGGCATTGATACATACCTACTGAGCGAACCTGCGAACCGAATTGGCCTTTGTCCTGCCTCAGAACCGTCTACCCGTAACAGCATCCGGCGATGTCCAGAAGACCAAGGCGTATCTCGAAGTGTCTTAGCAAGCTCTGCGTGAGTGTTAGCAACACATAGGCGGTCGTCGATAACCTGCAAGCCGTGACGGCTTAGAGTGTCCCCAGCTTCAGCTCGACTTAGAGAACCAATACCGCTACGACCAGCAGCAACATCAACCAGCTCACCAAGAGAACGAGTGACCGAGCCAACACCGTCAAGGTCCACTCGAA
>Ga0208644_1000359_pt1 | contig 37124 bp, 55 predicted proteins | sample VirMetDEL_Nov_18_FD_184517 | JGI IMG/M metagenome (GOLD analysis project Ga0208644, IMG submission 184517) | Aqueous microbial communities from the Delaware River and Bay under freshwater to marine salinity gradient to study organic matter... | ecosystem: Environmental > Aquatic > Marine >...
TCGGGAGCTGTACTACTGCGAGCGATGCGGCGCGGGGCTAAAGGCTTGTATGCGGGAGGCTTGGAGGTATGGACATTGAGACGAGCGACAAAATCGGGGGGTGTCGGAATGGCTGACGAGGATGAAAAGAAAAAGGCGAACATCAGGGAATTGGCGAAGAGAGTAGTTGAGCGGTCGAATAGTGGGACGCGACCGCATTACGACGACAGCTATAGGCCAGTGGAGAATCAGAGAACAGAGCGCGACATCCTACTGAGCATTGAAAGGCACCTATCCGACATCGCGGCCATTCTTTTTAGGGAAATGCAGGGGCGAAGATGAGAAGCATAGGGAGCGCAGAGGAAGCGGTAAAGGCAAGGTGGGCCGCTAAGCTCATCTACTGGGCGTGGATTGGCTCTTTCCCGCTTACCCAATTAACAAGATGGGCTTTAAACCTAAAGGGGCCGGACCTGGGGTGCGACGCACACGAAAGAACGCAGGGCGCTATTGAAGCGCTGGAGCTTCTTGATAAGAAAAAGAAAGCGGGAGAATTCGACAGGGACGACCCCGAGCAAAGAGCAGCGATGGCGCTTATCAAATTAGAGAGAAACAGGCTGGTTGAATACCTGGCCCCGATGATTCTCAAGGCCATGGTCTACGATTTGAATATAGCAGCGGGATGGCTGGTGGTTCTGGCGGCAGTCGTTTTCTGGGTGTGGTTATGACCGACACGCGGGGCGAGGGCTGCGGAATCTGGCCAGTAGTGTTCGGTTATTGGACTGCCATACGGGAGGCTGATGATAAGCGCTGGTTTTGTAAGTGCACTTGCGGACTTGAGCGAGCTGTTCTGATTAGTAGTCTCAAGCGAGGCTTATCTAGGTCGTGTGGATGCCAGGGAAGAAGGTACTGTCGGCAATTCAAGTCAGAGAAAAGAGCTTGGACATTGATGCGTTACCGATGTTCTGCCCCAGGGAGCGCAGACTTCGAAAACTACGGGGGCAGGGGCATTGCCGTGTGTAGTCGGTGGGAGAGCTTTGAGAATTTTTTAACAGACATGGGGCCGAAGCCATTCAAAGGAGCGACAATTGACCGAATGAACGTCGAAAAGGGGTACGAGCCAGGTAATTGTCGGTGGGTTAGTTTAGAAGAGCAAGCTAGAAATAAAAGAACGACTCGATGGGTGGCTTTTAGAGGGCGCAGGATGTGTCTAAGGGAAGCCGCTAGGGAGTATGGAATAGGGTACACGACGCTCAGGGCAAGGCTCGGTGGTGGTTGGGGTATTGAGAGAGCCCTCACAACGCCAACAGACGAGCGGTTTTCGCATAGAAGGGGGCATTAGTGGCTGATACGAGAGGTGAGGCTTGCGGGATATACCCCATACTAATTAAGGGCTGGCCCGTTCTGGCGTGCCTCAATCACGACAAGGCATATCTCGATGGCTCATGGCACCAGAAGCACCTAACCCGCGCCGAAGTCGATAGAGCCTTTCTTCTCCAGATGCTTGAACTTTCCAAGCATGGGCGCTTCAAGCCTTGGAAGCGCCTAGTGTCCTATGCGTTCTACGGTGTCGCTAGAGCGCTAGGTGGGTTTTGGTGGGAGGGGAAGAGATGACACCGCACCAAAGCCCCGATGCAATCTCAAGGGCGCACGTAGTCGAGCGCTTAACCCGCCTCGCTATAGTGTGGGAGGCGAAGTTAGAGCTCGGCGGCATTAGGGACGCGGCGACGAAACAAGAGCTAAAAGACACAATCGGCCCCGGCTATATGTTCGAAACGGCGGGCAATCCTGCCTATGCCGTATGTGCAGAAGATTTAAGGGAAGTCATCAGGGAGCTACAGGGGCCGCAGGAATGGCCCAAAGGCGGGTTGCCAAAGGTGACCCCATGAAAAACTGGCGATGCGGTCGGCTATACGACGACGAAGAAAAGAACGAATGGGTGCGGGGGCGCATCGTTCGGCGAGGCTATGAATCTTTAGTGGTAACGCCTCGGGGCGACTTCTTCATCATCTTGGAAGCGGCAAAGGGAACGCTCTTGCAATGGGTAGCGCCATCATCTCTCAAAGACCTGATGGAGGAGTGGGACCGAAGCGAAAAGCGCACAGATGTTCTAGTGGAGCGGTGCAGGAAGGGGAAGAAGGCGCAGACGACAGAGAAGCCGTTGGGGGATGTGTGAAGCCCTATTATCAGGACAGCGCTTGCACGATATACCACGGCGATTGTCAGGAGATTCTGCCGACGTTGCCGAAGGTGGATTTAGTGCTGACTGACCCGCCCTATGGGGTGGGATTGTCGGGGAAAGTCGCAAAGCATAGGGGCAAAAATAACACAAAAAAGCGCGGCGATTCCTATACTCGCTTCGATGACTCTCCAGAATACATTCGGGAAGTAGTGCTGCCCGTGATTCGAGCGGCGCTGTTTATACATCAAAGAGCAGCTTTAACTCCAGGCGCCCGGCTGATGTGGGAATATCCGAAACCGGATGACATCGGATGTTTCTTCTCAGCGGCGGGAACGGGGCTCGCAAAATGGGGCTTCTGTTGTTTTCAGCCAATTCTTTTTTATGGCAAATGCCCATATCTCGCCATGGGGCGAGGCTCAAGACCTAATAGTCTCGGCCAAACATACCCTAACGATGCGAACAGAATCGACCATCCATGCGCAAAGCCTATGGCTCAATGGAAATGGTTGGTCAATCGGGCATCCCTTGAAGGCGGAACCATTTTAGACCCGTTCATGGGCAGCGGAACAACGCTAGTAGCGGCAAAGAATCTAGGCCGCAAGGCCATCGGCATCGAAATTGAGGAGAAGTATTGCGAGATAGCGGCCAAGCGATTGGCCCAGGAGGTTCTCAACTTCGGGGCGGTGGGTGAATAAGTATCGAGCGAAGAAAACTGAAATTAACGGCGAGCGCTTCGACTCGAAACGCGAAGCGGCCCGATACCAAGCCCTGCTCTGGATGGAAAGAGCGAAGGAGATTTCCAACCTAAAGCGCCAGGTGACTTACCGCATCGAGGTAGGCGGGGTGCTCATCTGCAAGTACATCTCAGATTTCGAGTATGACCTACCCAATGGGCAGCACGTAGTGGAGGACTCGAAAGGGTACCGAACACCCATCTACAGGCTGAAGAAGAAGCTGATGAAAGCAGTTCATGGGGTGGAACTATACGAGACGTAAAAACACCCGCTCCAGGCATGGACTGAAGCGGGTGCGAGAAGGTCAACAATCGAGTCACGTCAAGCAAGCTGGTTGCTTTGACAAGGGGATATTCTCAAGGAGGTTATGGGTATCAAAGCCATTCTTTGCAGAGGTGAGCGGCTATTTGACATCAGCGTTGATGCCAAGAATCCCGCAGAGGCAGAAATCGGGCTAATCATCGCGGTGATTCAAAGGGCCATCTACGACTATTGCGAGAGCCACGGAAGCGCTGTTTCGGGCATCCTGGTCTACCAGCAGGGGCTCAGGGAAACGCTCAAAGCAGACGCAGAGAGGTGGCTTTTCACCGATGATTCGGAGCCCTTCTCGTTCCGTTGGTGCTGTGAAGCGGTGGGCATTGACCCTGAGATGGTACGGCTAGAGCTGGCCGAGACACCGAAAGAGGAGATGATGCGACGGCTACACATGCGGAAGATAATCAGGCACGGGCAGCCAGCGGGTAGAAAACCAAGGCTTGGATACAAGGCTCAGGCGGTGCAAATTCACTAGGTAAACCGCATTTGTTTTTCAAGAATGAACAATGCCCTGGAAAAAGGGAGCGTCTGGCAACCCAAAAGGCCGACCAAAAGAAAACAAAGTAGTACGAGAGCTGGCGCGGCAGTACACCGAGGAAGCTGTTTTGAAGCTAGTGGAATGGATGCGAGGCTCTGAGGGTAAAGCCTCAGTGAGCGCTGCCATGGGGCTTCTCGCCTACGGATGGGGCAAGCCAGCGCAAGCGGTAGAGGTATCGGGGCCAGATGGCGACGCCATCCAGATTCAAGCAGGAATCGACCGACCGCCACCAGCTAAGAGCTTCGAGGAGTGGCAGGAGCGCTGGAAGCCTAAGAAATGAATTGGCGACCCCATCCAGGGCCACAGGCGGCGGCTATCGATGCCCGCTTCGTTCCCGAACTGTTCTTCGGCGGCGCAAGAGGTGGGGGCAAGTCTGACTTCCTGCTCGCCGATTATCTTCAGGACGTAGAAGAGTTTGGCCGCCATTGGCAGGGAATACTCATCCGGCGCACCTATCCCGAGCTCCAAGAGGTAATCAGGCGAAGCCATGAGATGTACCCCTCCCAGGGGGGCGTTTGGCATGAGCAAGCAAAGGAATGGCGCTTCTCCTCGGGCGCTTGTCTTCGGATGCGGTACCTGGAAAGCCTACAGGACGCGACCCGATACCAAGGCCATCAATTCGGCTGGATAGCGTTCGATGAGCTCACCCAATGGGCTGAGCCCGATGCATTCCTGATGCTGTTTGCCTGCTTGCGGTGGGCAGAGGCCGAGGTGCCAGTGAAGCGCATCAGGGCAACAGGCAACCCAGGGGGAGCGGGGCATCAGTGGGTGCGGGACCGCTACGGCATACAGGACAACCCCAGGGGCTTTCAATCCATCGCCGAAGAGGGGGCGAGATGGTCCAGAATGTTTATCCCGTCAAAGGTGACCGATAACCCCACGCTGCTAGAACGCGACCCTGACTATATCGAGCGCCTAAAGCTGGTCGGCTCTGCCGAGCTGGTTCGGATGTGGCTAGAAGGCGATTGGAACGTGGTTGCAGGTGCCTATTTTAGCGAATTCGGGCCACGCCACATCATCGAACCATTCCCCATACCGAAGCACTGGCCAAGGCATTTCGGATTCGATTGGGGCTTCACATCACCCTTTTGCGGGCTATGGGCAGCGGTATCGAGCGGGAAGGATGACGCAGGGCGGGAGGTGCCATACCCTAAGGGCTCGCTAGTGTTCTACCGCGAAACCTACGGGCGGCAGCTACCAAATCCGAAGATTGGCGAGCTTTTGAAAGAGCTATCGCAGGGGGAGGAGCTAACGCAGCGGGTGGCTGACCCGTCTATTTTCAAGGAAGATGGCGGCCCCTCAATCTCCGAACAGATTTACAATTTCGGGAAGGGCTTCATCCTGACCCCTGCCGACAATACGCGGCTTGCGGGGTGGTCCCAGATACGGCAGCGGTTAGCGCCTGAAATCCCGCTTCTTTACATCTTCCACACCTGCCGAAACCTCATCGAGCAGCTTCAGACGATTCAGCATGATGAGCGGAAGCCGGAAGACCTGGACACAACCATGAACGACCATGCGCTGGATTCGGCTAGGTATCTCTGCATGAGCCGTCCCATCGAAAAGGATGGCTTTGATACCAAGGGGCCAGCGGTTAGAAAAGGCCGTGTAAGGGTAGCGGATTACGTGAAAAACGTTCGACGTGAGCAAGCCCGCAGCAAAGTTTAATGGCCGAGAAATACACCGAGCAATATTGGTCTGGGGAAATCACCCGCGCTGAGCAACAGCAGGAAGACCGGAAATTCATCGAAAAAGCCGAGAAATCGGTGAAGCTCTTCGAGGCCGAAAAATGCCTAGAGAGCGGAAGCCGAAAGCTTAACGCCTGGTGGATGGTAACGACTACCCTCCTCCCTGCCTACTACAGCCAAAAGCCGAAGGTTGAATCAACGCTAAGAAAGAAGCGGGGAGGACCAGCGGCAGCGCTTGCGGCTCGAGTCGCCGAGGGTGCCGCTCAGTACAGCATCGATACCCATTTTCTATTTGACCAGGTAGCCAACCGCGCTGTGCTTCAGTACCTCCTAACGGGCCGTTCGTCGCTCTGGGCAAGGTATGAGGCAGACATCAGGCCGAAGACCGTAGAGGCTGCCGAAATCGAAGAGGACGGCATCAGGGAGACGGTGATTGAGGCCGAAGAGGTGGCAGATGAGCGGGTGGTGCTAGAGGTACCACACTATAGGGATTACCTGGTTTCATGCGGGCGTGATGAGTCTGAAATCGAATGGCGTGGAAGACGGGCTTACCTAAGGCGCGACCAGGCCGAGGCGATGTTCGGAAGCGGTACGGCTAATAAGCTTAAATTCGACGTTCTTCCTGACGAGATAGCTAGGCGGGGCGACGGCAACAAATACGAGAAAAAGGCCGAGCTCTGGGAAATCTGGTGCGAAGTATCGGGCAAGGTCTACTGGATTTCCAAGCGGGGCGAGAAATCCATTCTAGAGGCAGGGGAGCCGCCGCTTAAATACGAAGGCTTCTATCCCTGCGTCGATATCGTTCAAAACCTAAGCCTGGATTCGGTTATTCCGGTTTCCGACTATGCCGAGCTAGAGGACCAGCTACTCGAAATCGAGCGCCTGACGACGCGCATTCATGCCGTAACCAAGGCCATCAGGGTGAACATCGCGGCAGATGACACGATAGCGGAGAAGCTAAAAGAGATTTTTAGCGGTGACCTTGATGTCATCGCTGTGCCTACCACGGCAAAGCGCTTGGCTGAGGCGATGGAGTTCACCCCGATTGAGCCATACGTGCGAGCGCTTGAGGTGCTAGTACAGCAGCGGGAATTGGCTCTGGGTAAGGTGTACGAGGCCACCGGAGCCGCTGACATCGTTCGCGGCATGACTAACCCCGCAGAGACGGCAACGGCCCAGGAGATTAAAGCTCAGTTCTTCAACGCCAGATTCTCGCTACGGCAGCGCCAGGTGCATGAGTTCTTCGGCAAAGCCATCTCCAAGCTAGGGGAGGCCATCTGCTCGCAGTTCGACCCGATGAAGCTTATCGAGATGGCGAACCTCGAAGATGAGGTGATGAAGATGCCGCCTGAGCTAGTCAATCAGGCGCTCGCTCTACTCAAAGACAGCGACGACCGATGCTATTCCCTCGAAATCGCGACTGACTCAATGGTGGCGATGGACGAGAAGCAGGACCGCCAGCAGCGGGTGGACTTGCTCGCATCAGCGGGTGGATTCCTACAACAGCTTGAGCCTCTCATGACGAACTATCCCGCCGTGGGACAGCTAGGCATGGAGCTCATGAAGTTCACCATCCGAAGCTACCGAGGCGGCAAGGAGCTAGAGCAGACCTTTGAGGCGATTCTAGGGACCATGCTGCAGCAGATGCAGCAGAAGGCACAGCAACAGCAACCTGACCCAGGAGCGGCGCAAGCCCAGGCGAGGATGCAAGAGGCGCAAATAAACGCGCAACTAAAGCAGCAGCAGATGATGCTGGATAGTCAAAAGATGCAGGTGGATATTGAGCTTAGGCGAGACGAACTCCTACTCAAGCAATCGGAGATACAGCTAGAGGCCGCGAAGCTTCAGCTTGAGCAGATGAGGCTAGAGGCCGAGCTAGGCATAAAGGCTAAGGAAATCGATTCGAAGGACGCGCAAGCGGTTCTCAAGGCTGAAATCGACCAGCGAATGCAGGCGGTAACGGCTCAGATGGAAGCCATCAAAATCGATAACGATAAGCAGCGCGTGGCGCTTGAGATGTACGAGAAACTGCTTGAAGAAAAGCGGCTAGCTATCGAAGCGGCAGCGAAGACCACGCCACCGATTACGGTGCATGTGGATGGTGGCAAAGGTGGCAAGCGCATCGGGAAAATCATCAGAGACGCTCAGGGGAACGCAACCGGCATGGAGATGCAGGAGGCGTAACCCGTGGCTGATAATGTAAACGTTTCGAACGCTCCGGCATCGAGTAATCCAGATATCCCTGTACGCACATCAGAAACGGCGGCAGGGAAGCAAATCCAACACATGCGCCTTGATTTAGGCAGCGGCACCACGGAGTCGGTGGTCAGTGGAACTGTTCCCGTGTCTGGAACGGTGACGGTATCGGAGCCCGTATCGGTGGACGATAACGGCGCAAGTTTGACGGTGGACGCCACATCCTGGCCGCTTCCTACTGGTGCCGCAACGGCAGCGCTACAGCTACCGGATGGGCACAACGTAACGGTCGATAATGCCGCTGGTGCGGCAGCGGTCAACATTCAGGATGGTGGCAATAGTATCACGGTAGATGCGGCATCTCTACCTCTACCGACCGGAGCAGCAACAGAGGCAACGCTATCGACCTTAAACGGTAAAGTTACAGCGTGCGACACGGGCAACGTCACGATAGCGGCGCTACCGAACGAGGGCCAGCAGACGATGGCAAACTCGATTTCGGTCGCGATTGCGTCAAATCAGAGCGTGATACCTGTCAGCGACAACAGCACGACGCTCTCGGTGGATGATGGCGCAGGGAGTCTAACGGTAGATGGCACGGTAGCGGCTACGCAGTCAGGAACGTGGAATATCACGAACGTCTCAGGGACGGTGTCGCTACCTACGGGCGCAGCGACAAGCGCGAATCAAACCACTGAGATTACAGCGCTTCAGCTCATCGACGATATCGTGCTAGCAGAAGACGCAGTACATAGCTCAGGAGCAGCAGGTGTACTGGCCCTCACAAGACGCGCCGATACCGCAAGCACAAGCGCAGGAACAGACGGCGACTACGCAACGCTCAACACAAATGGCGACGGGCGGCTGCATGTGGCTGATACTCGCACTGGTGGGAGTGCTCAGCAGATACAGGGCAACATCGCGGCGGGGGCGGCGGTATCTGGAACGAATCCAGTCACTATCGCTTTCAAGGATATATTCGGGAACGCCGCGATACCAACAGGCATCGACGCTGGCGGTATTAACGTGCTCGGCACCTGGAGTCTCGACGGCTCACTCAACCTAGCGGACATTTCTCCAAGCGGCGAAACCTATGTCACATCGCTAGTGGCCCATGACGCAGTAGACTCAGGAAACCCAATTAAGGTTGGCGGGTATGCCGTCACCAATAACGATGGGCTGACGGCGTGTGCCAGCGCAGACCGTTCCGACTTAAGCACAGATAGGCGAAAACGGCTGATAATCGACAGCGACCGTATATTAACGGCATCGGCTACATTCGCCGTAACGACAAACACACAAATCATCGCAGCACCAGGAGCAGGGTCCAAAATTCAGGTGTATGGCATACACGCATCGCTTCACACCCCAGACTCGTCATCCCTCGGAGCTGGCGCAGACGAGAGCGAGGGGATTCGGTTCCGATTCGCTTCGGGAACGTGGCATTTCCACAGGATATGGAAGACCTCTCAATTCAATAGTATCGACGGAAAAGACCTGGGGCTGTGCGTGTCGCCTGATTCGATAGTGATTCAGCCAGGGCATTGGGACGGAGGCGACAACGAGGCATTAAACGGAGCCCTCGTCGGGCTATCAACCGTTGGAACCTATACAGCTTATGTCACAGTGACCTATCGAGTAATGCCAACTTAGGAAGCCATGCCAACAATCACACTAGTAGACGATGAGAAGCCAGGAGTTCAGCAAATTAAACGCTACACTATGATGGTGATAAAACGCGCTGGCGGAAGCATTGACCGCGCTCAGCTGCTCGCACACTTAAATTCTATTCAGATGTTTCGCCCTGCCATTGTACTTCAGGCGCTACAAGAGCTACAAAGCGAGGGGAGAATCACTCAGCAATGAGCCTGTTTCTGCTACTCAACCCGAAGCAATTTAATGTAGTGGGCGGGCATTTTCCGACCGTCTATGTTCCGCTTTGGACAAAGAAGAAGCGAAAACCGAAAAAGCGCGATTTGAAGCGCATCATGCTTTCGTATCTAAGGCGGGAGGTGCCAGCCGAGAAGGTGCCGCAGGAGGTAATTGAAAGGGTTGCATATGCCCTCAACGCCTCAGAAACTCGCATCAAGCGCGATTGGAACGCCCTAATTCAGGCGCGAAAATCGGCTGAAGTGAGGCGTCGCGATGACGAGCTTATCGCCCTGTTTTTCGTGAGTGGACTATGAGCCGTGGCGTCTACAAGTGGTGCCCTGTTCAGCGGCGGGTAGTGGAAGCACACCTAGCGCTGGAGCTTCCCGCTACCGTGTCGCACCAATTAATCATGGACGAGATGCCACCAACGAAGCACCCCGCAACGGGGGAGGTGTACACCTCAAAGGCCAAGTTTAGAGCCGCAACCAAGGCAGCGGGGTGCGAAGAGGTGGGCACCGCATACGAGAACGGCTACAGCCCTGACAAGCGGCGGGAAGAGAGTTTCAGAAGGCGACTAGAGAACGTCAAGCGGGAAATCCGCGAGCGTTTAAATGGGTGATGAAGAAACCGCAACAGTAGAAACCAGTACAACCAGCGCAACACAAGAGACGGCACCGGAGCCAGTAAAGGCCGAGGCCACGCCGGCAAGCGAAGAGAAGCCCGTAAAGCATCGAAGCATACGGGCGGCGCTAAGAGCGGAGCTTAGGAAACCTGACCCCGAAAAGGCAGCGGCTAAGGCTGAGAAGGTGGAACAGAAGCCGATGACGGCAGCGGAAGCCGAGGCCATCCTGCCGCCATCAAGCTTGAATGCCGAAGAAAGGGCGGTCTGGGATTCGCTACCGCTTCAGGCTCAAAGGTTTCTCTCCAGGCGGGCGCATGAGACGACGGCTGACTACAACCGCCGGATGCAGGAGCTCCAGGGGCGGGAAAAGCAGCTTAGCGATTGGGGCAACCTAAACGACGTAAGGGAAGAGGCGCAGCGGCTAGGGCTAGATCCCGCTCAGACCTACCGGACGGCTATTGCCTGGGAAAAGGCATTCCGCACCAACCCCACGGCAGCGGCTAGGGAGTTCCTTCAAGCCTACGGCATCGACGCTAGGGAGCTTGTAAGCGGGGCGCCCCAAAACTATCAGCAGCAACCCCAGGGGGATGACCGCTATCTGACCCGCGAAGAGTTCGAGCAGATGGTGCGGGAGCGGGAGCAAAGCATGGCTTTGCAATCAAATACATCCGCTGTACAAAAGTTCGTAGAGAGCAAGCCTCTATTCCGTGACCCCGGCACCGCAGCGGAGCTGGAAGCGGCGATGGAGCCTATAGTGCTCGGCCTCCGACAAGCGAATCCTTCACTCGATGTGATGGAGACGCTTGAACGAGCGTACAACATGGTTACACGCGGCGACCCTCGATTCTCTGACCTTCTTCAAAAGGTGCAAGCAAGAGAAGCCGCAGAAAAAACAAATCAAAGAGCCGAAGCAGCAAGAGCTGCAACACGGCAAATAAGCGGCGGGCCAGGTGGTGGAACGCCAGCGGTGAAACATACAACGCGGCGCGATGCGCTCAGGTACTTCATGAGCCAGGCCGCGAAACAGTAACGAGGGATTGAAAAAATGGCTAATTTGGAAGAGGCAGTAGTCTCGACTCTGTTCAATCAGAGCGATGACATTGCCGACGAGATACTAGGCCACAACCCGTTTTCAGCTGCCTTGAAAGAGCGCGGCAAGATTAAGCGGGCAAGTGGTGGTTATGAGTTCCGACGTCCGGTGATGTACTACAGCACCGCCGTTGGTGGAGCTTATCAGGACTTCGATTCGTTCGACCTTTCGAGCGTGAACGATGCTGATGCGTTCCAGTTCACAGTTCGGCAGTTCTACGAACCAGTCGCCATCTCAGGACGGCAGCGCAGAGCTAGCCGAGACGAAGAGGCGCTTCTCGATTACGTAGATATGAAGATTGACGCCGCTATCGCTCGCCTTAAGAACACTATCGACGTTTCGATAACAGGTGATGGAACCGATTATAGTGGCATCGGTTTCGAAGGTGTGAGACTTGCGGTTTCCAGCTCTCCTTCGAGTTCGACCTACGGGAAAATCGATAGAAGCTCTTCAGCTAACACCTGGGCGCGGAATGATACCTACTCGGTTTCGGGTGGTTTCACTGCGGCCAACGTGCAGAGCGAGCTTACCGCTGCGATGATTGAAGTTCAGCGCGGCTCTGACGGTGTGGATTTCGGCTTTGCCGGTTCTACCGTTTGGAAGCTTCTTCACGATTCGATGACGGCGATTCAGCGCATCACGAAGTCCGGCGACAAGGGTATGGCTGGCTTCCGTTCGCTTGAGTTCAACGGCATCGATTACGTATGCGACACGGGCTACAACACCGCCACGATTGGCGCTTCAGTAGTTCGACACCTCAATACCAAGTATTGGGATTTGACCCTCGTTCGCGATGCGGATTTCAAGCCCATCGAGAAAGAGTTAGCGCGGCCAGTGGACCAAGATGCTTACTTCACAGTTATCCTCGTAGAGGGTGCGCTGTGTTGCTCGGCTCCGGTTCTCCAGCAGTACGTAGCGTAACGGTAAGGAGGACTAAAGAAATGGCATACAAAGGACCACACGGAACAAAAGTGAACCTCGATAAGGCTTACACTGAACGCAAGTTCAAGCTGTTCACCACTATCGAGGTCAACGGAAGCACCGCTTCTGGCGAATTCATGTTCGCTAGAGCAAACGGTGCAATCGACCAGGGCGCTATCTGCCGCATCAGCTTGGCTGATGGTGATGCAGATGAAGTGACCACGGCAGAGTCAGCATCTACTCCGAACGTTCTCGGTGTTGCGATGGCAACGCTCGCAGATAACGAGTTCGGATGGTTCTGGCGCGGCAAGGGCTTCTGTGAAGCTCTGGTGGCGACAGCAATCAGTGCGGGCGATGCGCTTACCACAACGGCCAACGCTGGAGAGCTTGGCGCGGGTGGTGACACGGTTGTCACGCTTGGGGCTATCGATGCGAATGCATCGGGCTCTACGGCGCTCAGTACTGTGAAGGCTTACGGCCTACTCGGTACGAACTAACAACGAAGGGGGGCTTCGGCCCCCCTATAACTTTCTAGGTGGGAGACATGAAAAAGATTCTTTCAATACTGGCGGGGCTTTTCATGCTTCCGCTTGGGGCGTTCGCCGCTCCAGTCACATCAGCGCAACTGATGGGGCTTGGAATGCCAGCGCAGCTTGCTTCAAAGGTGGCAAGCATCGGGAACGGTACGACCTCGACAGAATGGGGCGTGAACGGAACAACGGAGCTAACGCTTACGGATGATACGCTGACCTTTTCGGGGGCGGCGGCTTCGTTAGTAGGTGGTGCTACGTCACTTACGCTTACAAGCGCAGGGACCGTTATTCTAAAGGGCGCTAACGACAGCAATAGGTTGCTCACTTATAGCGGAACCAGTGACTCAGCTCTTGCCCTGGCCTTCGGCGATGGGGGCACTACGGCAACCCAGGTTGCGTCAGTAACCCACTCAACGGCTGACGCCGATGATGATGGTACCTTGGTGCTCTCGTCTACGAGCTGTAAGTCTGGTGACTGTACTGCGAGAGGCGCGAATATTCAGCTCTTTGGGAATGAGAGCGGAAGCGGAGGCTCAGCCACAGTCCAGCTTGGCGGTACCGTTAATAATTTCAAGGTAGTCGGCGCTAACGGCAGCATTAACCTCCTCGACATCGAGGATAATGGAGATACTGCGACATGGGCAACCGACCTGATTCTCAACGTGACGGGGAAGACGCTACATATCGATTCCGGCACCGCTGCAAGCGCTTGTGCTGGTACGGTAACGGCGAACGGAACGACAGCTGTCACTGTATCGACCACATGCGCGGCGACGGGTGCGCGAATCTTCCTGACCCGCACATCGGCACCGAGCGGCACCGCTCAATGCTGGTATGACACGATAGTCAACGGTACGTCTTTCAATCTCGATTGTGATGGGGCCGAGACTGGCACCTTCGCATGGTGGATTCAGAAGGAAGGCTAACCATAAGGGGGAATAATGAAACCGCTACTTCTAACCTGTGTAATTTTACTAACGGGCTGCACCGTCAATATGGTGGACAAGCGCCTGACAAGGGAGGAGGTAGCGGTTGCATTCCAGCAACGGGATGCGGCGCTAGAGGTTTTAGCTAAGGCAATCGAAGAGCTGAAGAAACCGCAAACAGAGGAAGCCGCAAAATGATGAGAGGTTACGAAGACGAAGAGCTAGGGGTAGACCCACGAAGAGCCGCGATGCAGCGGCTTCTCCGAAGGGCTAGAATATCCTTCCGCGTCCATATGGAAACGGACAAGCGGCGCACCATCGAAGAGGGGCGTCCGGTGTCACGGCCTATCGACCTGATTTGCATCGAGGTACCAGGGGAGCCGAAGAAAGAGGTTCCCTATGACCCTGAATCCCATCGCATCTTCCGCGAGAAGTATCAGGCTTGGAAATCGGGCCAAGAGACATCATCGCTAACCGGAACACCGCTCAAGGATTGGGGCGTTCTGAGTTACGTCGACCTCGAAAGCTTGAGAGAGCTTGGGTTCCACACGGTGGAGCAGCTTGCAGACCCATCGCCCGAGGGGGCAAAGAAGCTAGGCGCTTTATTTAGCTGGAGCAAAGAGGCGAAGCGCTACCTTGGCGCAAAGGACACGGCGACCCCTGCAAAGGTTGCGGCGCTAGAGTCCAAAATTGAACATATGGCGCGGGTGATTAAAGACCTAGAGCGGCAGAACATCCTCCTCTGCCAGCGCATCGAGGCAAACGAGGGAATCCGGATGGTGAGCGCTGAGCAGCGCGACCGCCTGGCTGAGCTTAACAGCGAACAATTTTCGGAGCACGAAAGCGCGACACCTGAGCCCAGGAAGCGTGGACGTTCGAAGAAGTCAAAGACTTCAACGGAGCCCACCCTAAATGAGCTTACTTGAATCATGCCAAGCGGTAGCTGACGAGGTTGGCTACACGATAGACAGCAGCATCATCGGTTCAACCGATACCGATACAAAGCGCCTGCTTGCTATCAGTAACCGCATTCTAGGCGAGATGTGCGAGCTATACGCCTGGAATAAGCTGTGGAAGAGCCACAGCTTTACCCTCTCCAGCACCGTGGCGACCTACGCCTTGCCTGGCGATTTTAGCCATTACCATTTCAATTCTTTCTGGAACACCTCGAACCGCTGGCAGCTATACGGCCCGATGAGCCCGCAGGCGTATTCGGCGTTTCGAGGCTTAGACTTCGACGCGCTGCCGAGTGATGCATTCGCCGTTCGAGGCGTGACGGATGAGGAGCTTTTAATCTACCCAACGCCAGGGGCAAGCGTTGCGGGGCAGACAATCATCTTTGAGTACCAATCGAACCGCTATGCTCGGCCCGCTACGTGGGCGCAGGGGCAGAGCGTGGCGATTGGGGACTATACATTTTACGACGGTAACTATTACACCGCGACCACGGCGGGAACGACGGGGGCCACGCCACCGACGCACACAAGCAGCACCGCATCAGATGGCGGTATCACATGGAGCTACTACAGCGGGGCATACAAGGAGTTCGTAGCTGATGATGACGAGCCGATACTCTCAGAACGCATATTCCGGCAGGGGGTGCTGGAGCGGTTCGCATCCATCAAGAATGTGACGGCCCCAGATTTGTTCTATTCACAGCTCGCGGCAGAGTTCGGGAAGCAATCGCAGACGGGCCGATTTTCCGTAGTGGAGGAGGAGCCTAGAACAGTGATGCGGGCTTATGGGGGCAGAATAACTTTCGGGCGGTTCTAAGATGGCGATGATGTCTCAAAGCGATGTTCGAGCGGGTGCCATGCGGTACTATGAGCTGCTACGGCAGGGAACCCCCGCCGCTGATGCGTTCCGCCAGGCGTTCCCTAACGGCCTACCGACCGCAGAGGAGCGAGCTAGAGAAGCGGCTAAGGCACAGGCCAAGGCGCAGCAAAAGGGCGGCTTGGCCTCGATAGGCGGCTTGGCAGCGGGTGCTCTAGGTGTAAAGGCGGTATCTGATGCCGTGGCTGGTAAGCCCATCCTTGGGGGCGTGGTTGATAAGATTACGGGCTGGTTCGGTGGAGAAGCTGCAAATGACCTTGAACTAGTTCGAGGCGCTATCCAGGCGATTGAGCCAGGCATGGCAGTACGCGGTGTAGCGTTAAAGCAGGTAGCGAGCGAAGCGGCCAAAGAGGTAGGCACAGCAGCGGCGACGAGCGCCGTTCAGTCTGGGGCATCTCAAGCGCTGCAATCGAGTGCGACGAATGCGCTGGCACCGTATGGGGTGGCCCGCGACGCGCTCGGAAATGCCGTGGCGACCGAAGCGGGCGCGACGGCTGCCGAGGGGGTGAAGAACATCGGCGCAGCAGCGAGCGAGGCGGGAGCTAGTGGAACGGCTACTGGGCTAGGCGCTAAGCTTATCCCAGGAATAGGTGCGGCGCTTTCGGCCTACGGGCTGTTTAACGCTAACCAGAAGAAAGACCCGCTAACGGGTGCGATATCGGGAGCGGGGCTAGGCTCATCGATTGCAGCGCTTGCACCATCTCTAGGGCTTTCCCCGTTCGGTGCTCCGGTGCTGGTAGGTGGCGCTCTGCTTGGCGCTCTGATGGGCGGCATCGGGAAATGGGGCGATAAGGACCGATTTAAAGAAGAATACTCAAGAGCGCAGAAGCTACGCGACAAGGGCATCAATTGGGATTTCAACACGGCAGAGCCATCACGCGGGCGGTCTAAGGAAGAGCTTCTGAATTCGAACTATGCCGCTGACTTCCAGGGCATGACACCTGAGGGCTTCGTAAATAACAAGTTCTCACAGAGTAGGAACGAGGGCGACCTAAGAGCGCATGACATCGTAGGGTATTCATTCCTGCCTGAGGCATTCGGGAATGATTACGCAAATGCGGGGCTTGATAAGAAGCTCGAAGTGGCTCAATCGATTCTCGACGCTGGCGCGGTTCGGGAAGCGCGGGGCCAGATGGATTTCAACGAAAACTATAACGACACCCTAAAGCAGAGAATCCAGGGCATCCTGAGCGGCGGGGCGTCAACATCTGCCCCATCTCTTGGGGCGGGTATGGGAACGACACCAGGGGCAGAGCGGCTGCCGATGAATAGTCGCGATTTTAACGACCTGAGAAAGTTCGGCGGCCAGCTTGCCACGGCGCTAGGGCGAGCAGATGGGACGGTCAACCCTAACCCCGTAACGCTGCCTGAGGGCAACCGCATCGCGTACATGGCGGGAGGCTCACCCCAGGGGATGCAAGCGCCTAAAATGGCGTTGGCACAACCGGAGGAGCAGCAGCAGATTGGGGCGCGAATCGCTCAGGCGCTCAAATCGCCAGCCAAGTTCGTACCACGCGGGAGGTTCGCATAATGCCGCAAGCTCAAGGGCGCACCTTCTCAGTACCGCTCCCCGCTCCAATTGGCGGGGTGAACTATATCGACGGCCCAGAAGCGCCTGACCTTCGGCCCATTGTCGATGCGAGAACGCTGAAAAACCTCTACCCTGCCGGCGCTACGGTGGACGTTAGAAAGGGAATTGATACCTTTATCACCATCACGGGCGGCGACCCTGTAAACTCTCTGTTTGCTCTACCGCTTCAGAGTGGAAGCACAAGGCTAGTGGCAGCAACAGACACGAAGCTTTATCGGATTGATACGGGAACGGCCACGGATATTACAGGCGGCACCACACCGACATCTGACATCTGGCAAGGGACCGTTTTCGCGAATCGGCTTTTCCTTTGCAATGGCGCTGACACGGTGCAAGTGTACGACGGAACGAGCGTGACCGATTCCACATTCACAGGGGTAACGCTATCCACGCTCATCAACGTGAGCAGCTATCATGAGCGGTTGTTCTTCGTCGAAAAGGATTCGGCTTCCTACTGGTATGGGGCAGTTCAGGCGGTGGGAGCTTCGGCGCTGACAGAGGTGCCGCTTGATTACATCTTCAAGCTTGGCGGCTATCTCGTATGGTGTGGAAGCTTCACCCATCACACGGGCCAGCTCCCAAATGACCTCTTCGTTGCCGTATCGTCTCAAGGCGAGGTTCTATTCTACCAAGGGACAACGCCAGGAGATGCCGATAACTGGAGCCTGGCGGCCCGTTTCTACATCGGAAAGCCCCTCGGATATAACGCTTTTATCGAGGTGGATAATGACACCTGGATTCTGACCGAAGCGGGAATCGTTCCTATATCTCTTCTCTTCTCAGGCGGGCCAACCGTTGCCCAGAATGCGGTGAGCCGCAAGGTCAATCCTTTGCTTCAGCAGTACGCGGCGAGCGTTGGCTTCTCATCGCTCTGGCGCGGAATGTACTGGCCGCAAGGGAAGAGGGTGTTCGTCCAGGTGCCACGCTCGGCAACGGCAACCTTTCTCCTGGTCTGCAACATCGAGACGGGTGCCTGGTGCATTTACGACTACACCTCGGCCGAGACGATTAGCATGGCTATTTATGGCGGCTATCCGTACCTCGGCAAATCAACGGGCGGGGTGGTGTACGAGGCAGAGATGGCGACAAGCGATGATGGAAGCGCCATCGCGTTTGATATGGATTTGCCCTACACCTTCTTCGGCGACCGCCAAAGCTGGAAGCGCTTCCTCGACTTGCGGCCCCTCATGTTCACCGAATCAGGCGTGACGGTACAGGTGGCGATGAATACAGATTTTAGTGAAGGCGCTGAGCTGAGAACGCTACCGCTCGGAAGCGATGCGGGAACGCGCACGCTCTGGGATGAGGCTGATTGGGATACATCAGATTGGGGCTCGGAGGGCGAGTACATTTTTGACCGCTTCGGGCTGAGCGGCCAAGGGCATTCGGGGAGCTTGAGAGTGACGGGAGAAGTGACGGACCAGGTGCTTAAATTCACCACTTTCGAAGTACGTTTTGAGGCAGGGGGCCAGGTATGAGCGCATTAAAGAGAGGACCAAAGGGGTTTCAATTAGGGGCTGACAGAGCGGCGCTAGAGGCGCAGCAATCGCGGATACAAAACCGTATGGACAAGCTCGGCCCCAATGCTCCAGGGAAATACGCAAAGCGGCTAGGCAAGGTTCAAAGCGCCCTTGCTGGTATGCCGCCAGATGTTTCGACTCAGCCAGTGGATAACCCTCAGGTGTCAATTGGGGATATTAACCAGGGCTCGCTCGACCTCATCAACCAAGGATTCGAGCAGGCAAGCAACGTCTGGAAAAACAACCCAATGGACCAGGACTATACAGCCATGCGGCAGCAGGCGACCGATACCGCGATGAACGAGTTCGACCGCTTGAACGCGAGCGCTTACAAGCAGCAGGATGAGCAATTTCAGCAAGAGATGGCGCAGCGCGGAATCGCTCCAGGCTCAGAGGCGTATGAATCGGCCTACAATCGCCGCATCAATGACCCGCGAGCAAACGCTAGGCAGGGGGCGATGAACAACGCCTTCCAGATGGGCCAAGGCGAGCAACAGCAGATGTTCAATCAGGCGGGATTCAAGGCACAGCTTCCATTCCAGCAGCTTTCTTACATGTCGCCATTCTACCAGGCGCAGATGCAGGGCCAGCTACAGCAAGGGCAGCAGCAATTCCTGGGCGGGCAGAATGAGCTCGATAGGCAGAACGCGCTGGCGCTCCAGAAGATGCAAGGCAAGCAGCAGCTTGATGCGATTCGAGCAACCCCGCGAGGTGGTGGTGGTGGCTATGGCGGCTTGAGTTATGAGCAGCAGCTCGGGCTACTCGATAGAGAGATGTATAACAACATGGTGATGGGCGGCTTCAACGGGAATCCTGGGATGTTCCCGCAACAGAGTACAGGAAATCAGTTTGTCCAGGGCGTGGGCGCTGGTATCAACATGGGGCTAGGTTCGGCGCTTAGAGGGTAACGATGGCAACAGGTAACGCATTACTCGACGCGATAACAGGCTCAATGTACAGAGCCGAAGAGAATCCTTTCGGCATCGCGGGCCAAGCGATAGCACAGGGAGCGCCGTATTTATCGAATCCATACGATAGCGCGGGCAAGAATGCCCTCTACACCGTGGGCGCTGGATTGCTTGCAGGGCTCTTGGGTGGCGTGGCTCGGAATCAGACGGAGAGTGACAACCTCTCTTTGATGAAGGACTGGAGCACAGCGGTCAAAGACCCAACGGCTCGGGAGGCTATATCGGCCAAGAATTCGCGGCTCGCTTCGGCTATCAATGCGCTTCAGCTTGAGGAGCAGCAGAGGGAGGCTGAGCTGGCGCAGAAGCAGCAAGAGCTTTACATGAGCAAGCAAGCAGACCGCGGCTATTTTATGGGACCGAAGGGCGAAATGGTTCGAGCGTTCGACCCGATACGGGATGCCGTCGAAAAAGCCGAGCGAGTAAAGCGCGGGGAGGTTCTGGCTGAAAATTCCGCACTCGAAACGCTTTCCGGCGGTGCCGATGGCGCTATCAATCCAGCAAGCCCCATCGGAAAATCAGTTCTAGAGCGGGAGGAGTCGCTTAGGAAAGAGTTCTACTCTTTGGGACCGGTGAAGGATTTCGAAAAATCGGAAATCGGCTTCCGTTCCCTAGTGAAGGCAATCAAAGACCCCTCGGCAACCTCTGACCTTGAACTAGTTCGAGGCGCTATCCAGGCGATTGAGCCAGGCATGGCAGTACGCGAGGGCGAACAAGCGGCGGTGGCATCAAGCCAGTCTATCCCCGATGAGTGGAAGGGTGCGCTAAATAAGGCTTTGAACGGCGGGACCGGACTCAGCGAAGACGTAAGACAGGGCATCTTGAGAATCGCGGCGCGGCGGTATAGCGAATACCGAGACGCATTTAACCAGAAGCACGGGGCATATGCGGGGCTCGCTTCGGGCTCACGAATTGACCCGCAGCGGGTACTACTTCGCGACCTTGCCGAAGACGTTGGCACCATCTACCCAGATTATGACAAGAGCCTGCAAGCGGCACAGCAGGCGGCGGGCCAGCCAACACCCCCGCCAGTGATGACGTTCGAGGAATTCCGAAAACAAAAGCAAGCGCAGCGTAATAACGGATTATTCTAATGGACCCGCAGGAAGCCCAGGACTGGCAAGAGTATCAGGATTACCTGGAGTACCAGGATTACCTGAAACAGGCTACGCAGGCGCAAAAAGCCGCCCAGGGATGGGACACGGGGGAAGCTCTGGGGCAGGCTGGCGGCGCTATGGTGCGCGGAACGGCGGGGGCAATCGGCTCGGTGGGCGACCTTCTAAGAGCGGTTGTCTTCGGCCCGAAGAGGCCGAAATTCGAGAAAAACGAGCAGGGGCAGTATGTTGATGCTGTCCCGATTATGCCAGTGAGCCGAGCGGCTGAGGATTTGGTCGCACCACTATTGCCGACACCGAACCGACAAAAATATCCATATATCAACACCGTTGGAGAGTTCATCGGCCCTGGTGTCTTTGCCACCACGCTAGGAAAGGGGCTGAACATTCTTGGAAAGGGCGGGACGGCTATCGGGCAAGCTCTTAATCAATTCGGCTCGGCTACGAACATCGGCTTGGATGCGGTTTCCGGTGCGGCGTCGGAATTTGCAGCGCGGAACACGATGGAAAGCCCCATCACCCGCTTAGTGGCCGCCGTCATGGGGAGAGTGGCGGGACAGGGAGTGATAGAGGGAGCGCAAGCGCTGAAGCGATTAGCGGTGGGCGCATCAGATGACAGGGTGAGCCAAACGGTAGGCCACATGATTCAGGAGGCGGGCGTCACCCCTCAATCGATAGATTCAGCCTTACTAAAAGACCCTAGTGACCCACTCCTCCAATACAAAACCACCGCCGAACTCACGCAGAATCCAGGGATGGCACAGCTCCAGATGGATATAACGAGCGGCGGCAAGGGAAGAGATTTGTTGGCGGCGAACAACGCAGCAAGAGCCGAGGCGCGAGAGGGGCTGATGTATCGGGCAACGAAGGCGCCCCCGATGGCGAAAGAGGCTCTAGGCGCTGAGATGATGAACAAGGCAACCGCCATGAAGGATGCCAGAAATGCGCGAGTCGGAGAGCTCTATCAGGAGTTCCCGCAGTGGTCGCCTGTTGTGGTGACCGAGCTCGGAGATGAGGTATTAGCGCACATGGCGACAAAGCAGACACGCGACCCGATAAACTCGAAAATAAAAAGTTGGGTGGACCAGATAAGAGAAGGGGCAGAGTCTGGTAACATGACCACAGGGGCGCTGGACCAGATACGGCAGAGCGCCCAAACAATGCTTCGAGAAAGCAACGGGCTTTCGCCATTCGAAAAACGCACATTGGCCGTCATAACGAAGGGTGTTGATAAAGCAATTGGCAGTTCGCTCGATTCAGATGTAACTAGCACATGGCGCAACGCTCGACGAACTAAGTTTACAACGGAAGAAATCTACAACCCGAAAACGGCTGGCGGGCGGCTGACCAGCGAATGGCTCGACCCGAAGAACGCCTTGAGCAGCGCTTGGCTCGGCAGCGAGAAGAGCACGAAGGAGCTGCGGAGGGCTATCGGCAAAGACCCTGAGCTATGGGAGCAGATAAAACGCGGAGTTATCGACTCCATTCCGCGAGAACCGAACGGCTTCATAACGACGAACAACCTTAAAAAATTTCTTCAGGATAAGGAGGGGGGGCTTCGAACGTTGCTCGGTGATGAGCATGTAACGAATTTTCAGCGAGCGCTTGCGGATATGCGAAGCGCTGATAGCGTGAATCGAATCGCGCTAGAGGCTTCTAAAGGGCAATCGGCCACATTCCAACGGGCAACGGTGGCGGGGGCGATATCGAAGCAAATCGCCGAGGGCGCGGGCTTTGGTTCTGGTCCGGCGGGCGTTCTGATAAGCGGAATCGCGGAGATGTTAGGGAACAACGCCGACGTGAAAATTCGTGACTTAATAGCGCGGGTGGCGTTTGACCCGAAGTTAGCCAGGGAGCTTGCGGCTGCACCGACAGCCAACCGCATGAAGACCGTGGCCGAGCATCTTCAGAACGTTATAACCAACACAACGCGAAGCGGGATTAGAGGTGGCGTTCTTTCGGTGGCGGCGTCATCGCCGTCTGCAAACCGTCAGACTGGCGCTGAAGGTCAAGCAATCGCGCCCATGTCTCAGCCTCAAAATGGTCAAGCTCCATCTTCGTTTGGTGCTCAAAGCGAATCAGAATTTCGTGGAGCCCCTGGAGCTGGCGATATTGGCGGCGGTGGTATTCCCGCGCAAGCGCCCATGACCAAAGGAAGCACCCAACCATCACCGCCAAAAGTATCCAATCCATCCTCTAATTCTACCACTAAAACGCCATCTCAGGCAGTAAAAATCGATAAAGCTAGTGTTTCTAAGCTGGTAGAGCAGCAGCCGCCGCTAATAAGGGCGATGGTTTGGAAGGAGTCGGCGGGCAATCCCTCGGCGGTATCGAAGGCGGGCGCTAAGGGACTTCTCCAGATTATGCCAGCGCACTATGAGCGGCTAGGCGTCTCAAATCCATTCGACCCTGAGCAATCGCTACGAGCAGGGCAAGCGATTCTCCAAGAGGAGCTAGAGCGCTTCGGTGATATCCGCTTAGCGCTTGCTGCATACAACGCAGGAGCGCCACGGGTGCAAGCCGCCATCAAGCGAGCGGGTTCGAAAGACTGGAACCGCATCAAGCAATTTCTACCCATCGAAACACGCGGCTACGTAGAGCCGATACTGAGGAAGGCAAACGAGTTCTCACGTCAAGGAGGTGCATCAGTGAGCGCATAGAATGGCCTGGAACGGCAGCGGAACATTTTCGAGAACGAACGGTGTCAACAGCGGCTCAGCAACCTGGGCCGATGACAAGGCAGGCGGTGCAAAGATACTTGCATCACGCCACGATACCCACGACCAGGATGTTGCAACGGGGCTTTCTCTCTGTCTGACAGAAGACGGCCAGAACGTGCCGACCGCTCACCTAAATTGGGTGGACACGAATCGCTACGTTTCCGCGCTCGGCGGGAGCTCTGGCAACTATACGGCAACGCTATCGCCAGCGGCCACGGCGTACTATGGCGGCATGGTGGTCCGAGGTGTGGCGAATCACACGAACACGGGCGCAGCTACTCTCAACGTCAACGGGCTAGGCGCTAAGAACATTTATCGGCTAACAGGCCAAGCGGTAGCGGCCAACGAAATTATTAACGGCTATCTCTACGAGTTCGTTTATGACGGAACGCAATTCATCATCGTGAATCATCAGCAACCTATTCCGATTGGGCCGTTTTTTCGAACGAATAAGGGAGCCCTGACTAGCGGCCTAACTGAGACCATGTCTCTTGATTATAACTCAGGCTCCAGCATTTCGGTGCAGTCTGTGTTCGTTCCAGGCAATCGGATGGCGGTGGGCATGAGCTTCGCGCTTAGTCCAGGGGTGACGCTGTCAACGGGAACAGTGCAGCTAACGCTACTGGAGGGCGGCTCCAGTACTTCAAAGGTAATCACCGCAACATCAGGCAACGGCAAATTCGCCACCATCACGCCAGAAGCCTTAGCAGATGGCGGGAGCGGGGTGGAGGTTGGAATTAACCTACTAACCACGGCGGGATGGAGCGCAAGCGGGCCGACAATCATCGCGGCTTGGGTGTGGCTAATTTGATGGCAATACAAATGGAAGCTCAAAAAGAATTCTACGACCTGCTCAAAGCTCATTTTGAGGAAGAGGAAGGCATTCGAGCGCTGCCATACAGAGACACGCTAGGGCATTGGACCATAGGCATCGGCCACAATCTAGCAAAGCCCATCAGCAAGGCGGCGATTCTCCAGATTTTCAGCGATGACCTCGATGAGGCCATCACGCACACGAAGGCGCTTTTCTATGGGTACTGGGACGCGATGAGCGACGGGCGAAAGCTTGCGCTGATTTCGATGTGCTTCCAGTTAGGGCAATCGGGGCTCCAAGAGTTCCGCTTGATGATTCGAGCAATACAGGCGGGAAAATGGGAAGAAGCAGCAAGCGAGGCGCTAGAAAGCCAGTGGGCAATTCAAACACCCGCAAGGGCGCAAAGAATCGCGCTCATGCTCGAAACAGGAGACATTCTGTGAGCGATAATCGCGGCATCTCCAGCCTTGGGCTCTGTCACCCGCTTTACGATGTGAAGAAGTTCATCGGCTCATTTAAGAACGCGAGCATCATTCGGTTCGGCTGGCTGGATAATTTCTTTAACCCGCAGAATTCAAAACACGCCATTCAGGTGATGAAGCTTAATCGGTCTAAGTTCTGCCGAGTTCACATCATTAACGGCCCAGGGATGAACAACGGGCGGCCTCAATCGCATGAGATAACGCGGGGGATGGACCATGCGGAATGCGTTTCAGCAATCAAGCGAAAAGATGCGAAGTTCTTACAGGCATTTCGCAAGCGGGTACTCCATGTGGCGGATGTGGTGCGGTGGGCTCCGGCGGGAACGCTTGAGCTCGCCGTCTCCCCTTGGCTTGAGCATCAACCTATACCGCAAGAGGTGTTCGAAACCCTTGCTGGCATAATCCGCGAAATACTCCCGCAGGCGGCTATCGTAGATAACCCAGTAACAGGCGGTTTCGTTCCTGGGGGCTACCTGCGGGAGTTCCATGGTGTAAACGCCCCGCGTGGTGTTGATATCGCTGATTTAGACGGCATCGATTGGGAAGCGGCAGACCTTAAAGCGTACGCAAAGCGCCATGAGACGGCGAAGTGCTGCTACATCTGGGGCTTTAGAGATAACGGACTTACAGCCAAGAGCTCATGGGCTCCACCGCAGAAGCGGAAAGACTTTCCGCGAAAGAGAGAGCAGCGGGTGTATCGGTTATGGACCAGCCCGCACACTTTCCGAAGCACGTCACCGCTTAACCCTATAGACACCAAGGGCAAGCGAATCCTCGACCCTTACGACGGCGCAAAGAGTGGCTTCGTTTGGAAGCTTGGAGAGGATAAGGATTTCGCGACGTGCTTACTTCCACGCGATGCGGAAGCAACCAAGCTTTGGATTGAGAAAGACGGAAAGCGCATTGCTGATGCGCGATTTAGAAGCCGCTACACGCATGACAACTCGCAGCGGCAAATCTGGGATTTTCGGACGCATCCGGCAGACCTACCTAACAACGTAGTGCTGACGGATGGCCGAAAGGGTTGGGTGCTGGAGTTTCCGGCATTTCGTATCGACTAACGGGGGAAAGATGGAAACGAAAGGATTGCTGAAATCTATCACGGTCTGGGGCGGCATCTTCGCGCTGCTTCCGGAGCTAGTCGAGGTGGTAAACGTTGTCGCCGATGCGGGCGTGCTACCTCCTCAGGTATCGGGGGTGCTTCATGCGGTGGGCGGTGTGCTCGCTATCCTTGGGCGACTCCGAGCAAAGACAACAATCAAGGGCGCTCTTTAAGGGGGATAAATGGCTCAAAACAAGGTGGCGTTTGCCAACATTGCGGCAGGCACAACAGATGGGGCGGTAGTGACCGCCGTATCTGGTGTGAAGCTTGTCATCACTCAGGTGGCAATCATGGCGGGCGGCACCGCTACTGATGTCACGTTCAACACCAAACCGAGCGGCGCGGGAACGGCTATCTCCTGCAAGTTCGCTTGCGGGGCCAATGGTGGCGTTGTGCTTCCGCATAGCAAACCTGGCTGGTTCGCAACGGCTGACGGCGAAGGGCTTACCGTGACAACAGGGGCGGGGAGCACCGTTGGCGTTTTAGTGCGCTACCGAACGGAGCCCTAAAACATGCGGGGGCGTGATGGAAATAGCAGCGAATGGATACACCCCGCGCCTGCGGGTGGCCAAGGTTGCGGAACGGGGGGCGCTCTGCATGGTCGGCATCACTAAACCTGGTGAAGCTGTATACAAGCTGCTTATTTGGGCGCTTGCGGCCTTGGCTGGGGTTGCTATTTGGCAGCTCCAGTCGATGCACCGCGACCAGCGAGAAATCGCGGCGGGTGTCCAGGCGATGCAGATTCAATTCGCCACGCTCCAGGCTCAGATGAACGGCACCCCTGAGAGGGTGGTGGAGCTCACGGCGAAGATAGCGGCCCTTGAGCTGATGGTGGTCAAAAATTCAGTTCGCATCGAGGACATTAAGAAGCCATGAAACTCGTGTTGCTCGGCCTGCTAGTAGCAAGCTCGGCGCTCGCCGCTCCGATTGAGCTGGAGCCAGGCGGGAGCGTTCGGGTGAATTGCAGGCAACATCCAGCTAAGCGAGTAAGAATTTCGTGTGAGACGCCCGAGCCTAGCGTCACACCTACCGCAACAGCCACGCCGACACCGAGGCCGACCGTCACGGCAACGGCAACACCTCGACCAACGGCAACGCCCGCAACACTTCCAGCCATGACGGACTATGTGGCGAATTTTAACGATTGGGGGCGGCGGCATTGCGAAGCGCTAAAGAACGGGCCACCGGATGACCCGAAGCTTGCGGCCACTTACTATGACGCGGCCTGGGTATACTTTCAGGCGTTCGATAAATTCCGAGATGCCTATTGGTTATCGTGTGCTGACGCGGCGCTGGCCGTTTATCGGGATTGGTATGTTCTTCCGAACGGCGGGAACGTTCCTGGCTATTGGAATTTTCCGCATGGCATGGCCGAAGACTGCATACGACGGGGGGTGGCGGCGTCATGTGACGGGGTGCGGCTACTGGCCTCGAACGCGGCTTTTGCGCGAGACACAACGGCAGAGAACACGGCCGACCCACAATACAGCAGAGAGGTGGCGTATGCGATTCATGCGCTGTTACAAGCTGAGCGGATTGGGCAACCGAGAAGGGCCAGGCTTTCGCGGTTGGTAAACGATGCGCTCACCCATGTCGATAGTTGGTTCGTAACTCGCTCAGCCCCTTACGTGCGGCCCTTCATGGCCGGGCTCACCGCTCACGCCTTGATTGCGTACCATTCGGCTACGCCTGACCCCAGAATACTTCCAGCTCTAAGAATACTAGCAGATGGCCTCTTTCCTGCGCTTTGGCTGCCCCAGGACGGGAGTTTTAGCTATACCGATAGGCAGACACCATCCGGCGGCCTAGAGGCTGCACCGGACCTGAACCAGCTTATAGCGCCCCTCTACTTCTTTCTCGGTGATAAAACGGGGGAGCTTCGATATTACGAGGCGGGGGGGGCTATATTCGCGGGCGGTGTGGCGGGAGCTTGGCTTAATAACGGGAAGCAGTTCAACCAGTCATATCGGTGGGGATTGTCGCTGCTACAGTAGCCCCCAGAACTCATCGAGCGTCATGCCGAGCTCTTTGTGAGCAAGCGCGAAAAGACGTTTTAAAATGGCCTTTCCTGGGTTCTCTGTCTTATCGCGGAGTAGCTGATAGGACCGCTGCGCGAGATGAAGCTCTTTCGCGATGCGGTAATCGGTCCACCGCTTGGCATCCTTGGCTTTAAGCCTTTTATCAATGATTTGGCAAGCTTGCACCCCTATACCCTGCCCCTTTTTTACGATGCTTACCATAATAATACATTTACCACTAAAGTTATTGACTAGTAGAATCGATTCTACTAGTATAGACATCAATAGTCAACAGAAACACGGAGCAACGGCATGGCAATTGGCAAGTGTATGTGTGGGCGAATCGAGGTTTGGGGTGCGCTGGATTACGCCAGCGATGGCTCCCCTCTTCTTCTCGCCTGCCTTTCTTGCGGTGCGGCTGTGGCTCCCGAAACGAGAAGGGAAAGCAATGTGGGAAGAAATGAGAACGGTGAAGGCATTGGAGCAGCTTCAATTGATTCTGCTTCAGCAGGTGAAGCGGGGCAGAAGGACGGATGTGCCAGGACTCAGCAAGGCGCTGCGGTCGGTGCATCTCTACACGCTCTTGAAGCGGAAGGAGATGGAAGAGATAGAGGCACAATACGAGAGCAATAGGCTGACCGATGAAGATGATTGGATGTAGCAACTACCCCCGAGAATGGGCTGAATTAGAGGAGCAAAGCATGGTGAAAGAAAAAGAACAAAAAGAGCTGGCGGTTGTCGATTTCGGCGATGCGGCGGTGGTCGCAACGCTCAAGGCTACCGTGGCGCAAGGGCTTACGGATGCAGAGTTTCGGCTATTCGCTGAGCATTGTAGGGCGACGAAGCTCAATCCGTTCAAGAAAGAGATTTGGGCAATCAAAGCGGGCGGGCGCTTGCAACTGATGACGGGGATTAATGGCTACCTCGCGGTGGCAAATTCACACCCGCAGTTCGACGGGATGACTGTTGAGGTGGACGACGACGAAAGCCCTTCAAAGGCAACGTGCAAGGTGTATCGCAAAGACCGGAAATATCCCGCTGAGGGCGTGGCGCTCATGAAAGAGTACCGGAAGGATACTCCGATTTGGCGGCAAATGCCCCGCGTGATGCTTACGAAGGTTGCCAAGTCGATAGCGCTTCGTGAGGCATTTCCGCAGGAGCTAAACGGCACCTATACCGCAGAGGAGATGCCGGCAGAGTACGGCGACGGCGCCACGGTGGAAGTGGAGACAAAGCAGAAATCGGAAATAGACGAGCTGCTTGCTACGCCTATCGTTCGACGCCCTTACAGCGCAAAGACACCCGCTGAGAAGGAGATAGAAGAGCACCAAAAGACTAACCGCCGAAGCCAGGACATTGCGTATCAGTTTCCATATCAATCGGACTGGTTCGATGCTGGCGCTGTGCGGAAGGCTTTGAAGGCTCTTGGCTTTCGTTGGGATAAGGACAGTAAGAGCTGGAGAGGTGGCGAGGAGCTTGGCGAGGTGGCGGGCGTAGACATGAGCCAGTTCCTTGTATCGAAGCCAGCAGCAGCGGAAGAAGTGAGCTTCGAAGATGACGAGCTTGTCTTTATCGACGACACAGAGGAGGCAAACGTATGAGACTCGAAGATGTTGTGCAAATGGTAGAGCGAATGATGCAGGAAGCAATCACGCAAGCGACTGAAACCGAGAACGCTAGAGCTAAGGCTCGGGCGCTTGCAAGGGCATCGGTGCTGCGTGGCTTGCTTCGATGGATACGGGCAGAGCAGCGGCTAGGGCATAAGGTTGTGCATCTCAGCGGTGAGATGATGCTCGGAGGGCGCAACGGCGCAAGGTAAAAGCTTCAGAAAAGGCTGAAGAGTAGGTTAGACAATGGAGGTTGAGACATGGATAGGATGACTGAGGATGAGGCAACGCTAGGGCTGTTAGGCATCAGCATGGGATTGGCAGCAATCGGGCTGCTGCTCATGCAGACGGGCTGCGGTGGTGTGGCTTTCATCGGGACGCCGAACGGCGTACGCGAATGGGGGCGATACCAAAACGGCCAGATTGCGGAAGCCCGCGCAAAGGAGGGGCAAAAGGGTGCATATTGGCAGAACGAAGACTTGCGAGAGCAGCAGGAAACGGTTCGGGCGGTGTCGCCTGGCTGGTTGTCTCGCTGGCTTTCAGGTGGGGGTGAGTCATGACGCATCACATTTTGAGAGCGTTTGCGTTCATGTTCGATGGTCTGGCTTTCGCATCGATTGTCCGGCTTATCGAGAACGCGCTAGGGATTGGGCTGTTATAATTCGTTTCCCCCGTGGGCGGTTGACGCGGGGGCTTTTGTGGGAGGCCAGCGATGAGTGAGAAATTGACAGCGGGGAACATTCAAACCGCTCTTAACAAGGCTCTAATAGAGATTCAAAAGGGGCCAGCCCCTGACATGATGCTCATCAGCTATAAACAAGTTCTTAGGCGCTGGACGTTGCGACGCCTTCGGGTGCGTTTGTTTGGTAAGAAACTCGGGATGCCTGGCGCGTACTTATGGCGGCAGCGCGTTTGGTTCTTAGAAGAGCTTTTGGTGGGCGACGCAGAGGAGGCCAGCGATGAGTGAGGGGGAGAGGCGCGGCGGGTGGTTTCTTGGTCAGTCTGGAGCCACGCAAAAGACATTTTCTTGGTGGGTCTGTGCAGAGTGCGGAGGCGGGGGCGAAGGTGGGCCGCTAGAGTTGAACAACCACATGGCGAAGTGCGCGGCAAGGGAGCCAGCGACGAGCGATGAGCTAGATGCCGAGAATAGGAAAGAACGTGAAGTAAAGGAGGGGGAATAGAAGGAACGGGGCGTGGAAGCTAGTACCCCCACGCCCCGCTAGAGAACCGAAGTTCTCACCTCTGTACTAAGAGAATCACTATACCACGGGGAGTTATGGGACAGAAGACAACCAAAGACAAGGAGGGGTGATGGGGAACGAGTGGGTGGAGAGCGTTTGTCGATGTCGAGATTTAGAGAGAGCCACAGACTGCTGCGACACTTGTAAGGCGTATGACCAGGGCATTTTAGACGAACGTGAGCGTATCGTGGAAGCGATGGGCTTTCAAATTGTCGCGTATAAGGTTGTGAAGCTCAAAGCAACCACAACCAAAGACAAGGAGGGGTGATGTTGCGGCGACTGTAGAGGGGAGCCGTGTTGGATTTCTAGTTGAATTAGAGGGGGGAGGTGTTTATTTGTGCGGGGAGCTGAACGAGCAGGGCGGAATTTGCGATTGCTGCATGGGAGTAGATTGGAATGCAAAAATTAAACGGTATGCAGCGGTGATGCTGGAGGAGTGATGCCAAAGAAAACTAAGACAACGAAGAAACGTAAGAACATGCAGGATGCCACGCTCAAGAATATTCGTAGCCTAAAGCGGCGTGTGGAGGCGCTGGAGACGTGGGTAAAAGAATTTACCAAGGGGATAGAAGCAACTTTTGGCAGAAAAAGATAACAGCGGAGGTGACCGTGAGGTCAACTAAAACGAAGGAAGGACAACATGGATACAAAACAAGCTTGCGAGCGCTTCGTCGCGTTCAAGAGCCATAACACGCAGCGAAGGTATCACGCGATTCTCGCGCAATTACGCGAGTTTCTAGCGGGGCAATCAATCGGCTCCGTGACTCCAAGCAAAGCCTTGGACTTCGTTAGAGGTCTACAGGCTCAAGGCAAATCTGACGCAACAATTAGTAACACGGTGGCGCTACTATCGGCGCTGTACCGCCATCTCTCAGACCTGGCGCTCATCAGGGGCAACCCCTGGGCGATGGCGAGAAACGTTTTACCCGCGAGGCGGCATGTTCAGGTGCGGCCCACTAAGCTGGTCCCGCTTGAGCTTGTGCCAGAGATTCTTGATTTGCCAGACCCGAGGACGAAAATCGGCGTTCGTGACCGCGCTGTGCTGGCAGCGCTGTTCGGCGGCGGGCTCAGGCGCTCGGAGGTGGTCGGGCTCGATTTGCGTGATGTGCTCATTAGCGCGGATGGCTCAAGGCTAGTCATCAGAGAGAGCAAGGCGGGCAAGCGCCAGGAGCAAGCGCTGCCCGATTGGGCAGCAGAGAGGCTTGCTGAGCTTGTGGCGCAACGCTCAGGCGATGGGGCTACGCCTATCGGCCCTCTGTTTCCTACCTACGACCTACGAGGCAGGGAGCGCGGCAGAATGAGCACCGCATCGCTTAGGCGGCTTTATAGCTACTACCTTGAGCAGGTGGGCTTAGAGGGCTATGCACCGCACAGCGCTAGGGCTACGGCGGCCACGGCGCTTCTTCAATCGGGGGCTACTGACCGCGAGGTGCGGGACTTTCTACGGCACCGAACCACGGGCATGGTAGAGGTGTACGACAAGCGGGCGAAGGCGAACGACAAAATCGCTGGCCGTCTAAAGTACGGAAATCACTAGAGAATAAAAAAGTAAAAAGATTAAAGAAACATCTTGATTATCACGATAATCATATGTATAGTAGATACATGAGCTGAGGAGATTAGCCTCGGCGATTTTTAAGGGGCTTTATGATTCGCAACGACCCAAGCAAGAAGGGGCAAGAGGTTCCAGGAACATCGGAGATTTTCGGCGATTTTTGCCGCTACCGAGTGGCGGCGGTATACACGCGGTTCGCTTCGGTGGAGTGGTTCGTGTGGGATGCTGAGCAGGTCGATGAGCTCGACATGCTCGCTGTGGTTCGCCAGGCTCCGACCAAGGAGCTGGCAATGAGGGGGTTGGAAGCCTCGCTAACAGATGATTTTTAACAGGAGGACAACATGAAGGTAAGAATCAGCGAAACAGGGCAAGAGGTGGAGCTCAAGGCGGTGGTGGCTGGCGTCAATTGGGCGCAGGAAATCATCGGCAACGCGGGGGCGACAATCGATGGGCAGTTTACGCGGAGCGATGACGGGGAGTGGGTGTGCGATGCCGAAACGTACACCTGGTGGGTTGAGGAGCTAAAGGAGCGGGCAAAGGAAATGGAAGCCGAGCGCGAAGAGCAAGAGGCGACCAACGGCGAGCAGCTTCAGAGCCTTTTCCGCGCCATCTCCGGCTATGAAGGACCAGGCGCTGCGTGGACGAGCGCAAAAGATGAGCGTTGGGCAACGTTACGACGGACTGGCGCGGCGCGAACGGAGCTGATTGAGCACCTCCGCGGATATGCTGATAACGTTCTGAGCTTAACGCTCACCGACGCAGAGTGTAGTCGGGTATGCGAGGCGCTTATCGAGTATGATGAGGCTGACAACGCGAACGACAATGACCACGCATATGCGAAGCTAGGCGGGGAAGTATGAGCGGCAAGAGAAGCAAAGTGCTCCAGCGGCTTGCGGAAAGACACCCGCACATAGTCAAAGAATACTGGTGCGACTCGGACGGCCATTGGCTGTTTTTGCATGACGGCTACGAAATCGAGGGGTGTGGCTCATGCCATGGCCAGACGGTGGTCGAAACGCTCAGCGATTGGAACAACGTGCGGCAAGTGGCATCGCCATCGAAACTGGGGGAAGTATGAAGAGGCAATCAAAGCAGAAAACGCAAGATTACATTCTGCGAGCTATTCCCGAGGAGCTGCACCGAGCCGCGAAGGTTCGGGCGGCTCAAGAGGGGAAGACGCTCCGAGATATCATCATTGAGGGCATCAAGCTTAAGGTGGCCGAGAAGCTGAAAATATAACCTTAGTTGACACTTTTTTTATTGACACCTTTCGAGAGGGAGGCGCATCTTAGACTGGTCGCGAATGACCGATAAGTAAGTTTATCGACTCATCGCGGCTGATAATCAGGCCGCAAAAAAGCCGCTCGAAACCTGGAGATTTCAGCGGCGGCGGCCCATGAGAGAGAAGCTCGATGGGCAAAGACAATACTACACGAAAGACAGAAGAAAGCTATATACAGCTCGCTTGCGAGATGGGCGGGGGGCGCTGCGAAGAATCGGACCTTCTCAAGGTTGTCGGTTCGGCGCTTCTCGATGACCTCGAAAGCAGGGGCGAGATATCGAGAGAAGGGGGCTTCGTCTACTCCTGGGAAGCCCTTTCCTACGTTGCCTACCAGCGTGACCTTAAGCGTGAGGTGGCGCGATGAGCAGGACACTGAAGCCGTGGTTCAAGCATGACATCGACGCTCAAACGGACCTCAAGCTGATAGCGCTTCGGCAGCGTCTCGGATGGGAGGGTGTGGGGCTGTATTGGGCGGTGGTGGAGCGCATTTACTCGGGCGGTGGGAAGCAATTGCTTAGCAAAGATTATCAAATGCTAGCATTTGCTGAGCAATTGTTTATCAAAAATGAGCAACTGAAAAATTTGCTAAACGTGCTTTGCGACCTCGATTTGGTGTCGTTTTCGGATGGCGTTTTAACGAGCGAAAGAGTTCAGCGAGAAATAGAAGAAAATGAGCGAATTCGAGAGGTTCGAGCAAATGCTAGCAAATGCAGAGCAAGTGCTAGCAAAATTTCCAATAGAATAGATAAGAATAGAATAGATAAGAAAGAAAAAGAGAAAAAAGAAAAAGCCGATGCTGGCGCATCGGAACCCACTGAGCAGCCTGAGGTACCTAACGACGACGAACCGAAGCTGCACCCATCACCGAAGGCACCGAAGAGCCTAAACCGAAAACCGGAGGAGCTTGAGCGCTTTCCTGGCAGCGAGGATGGGCATGTGTGGCTTACCCGCTCGGAGTATCTCAAGCTCTGCGAAGAAATCGGCCAGCTTGAAACCGACGTGCTGATTTCTCGGCTCGAAATTTACAGCAGCCAAAACCCGCCACGGTTCAAGCGGTACATCGACCATTACAAAACCCTGCGGGCGTTTCGGCGCAAGTACCTCGAAGACGGGAAGGTATTTTTCACGCATCCGCAAAGCGGCCCTGGGTACTACTTCCCGCGAGACATCGAGCAATTTAGGGGTGAGGCATGATTACAGCAGGCGATTTAGTTCGGAAGCAATTCAAGCCACGGCATGAGCTTCTCGGCCCTTGGCTGAGAGAGGGGGCGCTCGCCATGGTGTACGCCTGGCGCGGCGTGGGCAAAACCTGGTTCGCCCTTGGCGTGGCCCATGCGGTAGCAGCGGGCGGGAAGTTTCTCAAGTGGCAAGCGCCAGCGGCTAGGCGGGTGGCTTACTTCGATGGCGAGATGGGGGAGCAGGAGCTCAAAGACCGCATCCTGAAAGTTGACGAAGGGGCGGCAAGTTCTATCTCCGCAGACGGGATTCGATTTCACACGTTCGAGCATTGCGAGGATGAAATCATGTGGAATCTCTCAGAGCCATCGCAGCAAGCGCTTTACGACGAAGTAGCTGAGGGGTGCGACCTGATAATCATCGACAACGTTTCAACCTGCGTGAGGCAGCGAAGGGGCGAAGGCGACAAGGATTCATGGCTTCGGGTGGCTCAGTGGGCGGCAAAGAAGCGCTCCCAGAAAAAATCGGTGCTTTTCGTTCATCACGCGGGGAAGGCCGGAACGCAGCGCGGAGCGAGCGACCGCGAGGATTTGTTAGACACAAGCATCAGGCTTTCACGGCCAGAAACGCTAGTGCCGAAGGAGGGGACAGAGTTCGAGCTGCGCTTCGAGAAGAATCGCGGCTTCTTCGGTAAAGACGCGGAGCCGCTAGTGGTGGACCTCATCAACACGCAGGACGGGGCGCTTAGTTGGGCATGGGCTCCGCTCAAAGAGCGGCTCGATGAGGAAGTTCGCGAGAGGCCGAGAAACACAGACAAGCAGATGATTTGGTAGGGGGCAACATGAAGCTAAAGGAATTGGAAGCGGAACAGCAGAAGCGAATCAAAGAGCGGAATAGCGAGTGGATGGAGGAGAACATGCGGCAGAGGGTGGAGCGCTTCACCGAGCTCATGAAGCTGGCATCGAAGATGGAAAACCCTAGAGGCTGGCCCATCCTAGCGATAGCGGAGGAGATGGCTTGCTTAGAGGGCGTGTGCCCACCGGATTGGATGTCATGGGTGAATTGCGAGCGATGCGGCCCCATGCCTTGTTTTGTCGGCGAGGGTGAGGCGGTCAATTGCTGCCCGTGGTGCGACACGCCATGCGGCAAGGCTTGCCAAGAGGCGAAGCAATCGAAGGAGGGAAGCAAGGTAAGCATTCGGCGAATCGTTGAAGAGATTAAGGGCGGATATCATGCAAATCGCGATTATTGATTACACCCCGCTTGAAGACATTCCGAGCAGCACGCTTGAGGCGTTCAACGCTTACCATCGGCTGAACCCCCACATCTTCGAGCTGTTTTACTACTACGCAAAAGTAATGCGCGACGCGGGGCGCAAAACCTACGGCGCAAAATCCATCATGGAGCGGGTGCGGTGGCATTGCGAGCTGGAGAACACGGGCCAGGAGTTCAAGATATCGAACAGCTTCACCGCGTACTATCCGCGACTAGTGGAAGCGCACGACCCGAGCTTCAGGGGATTTTTTAAGAAGAAAACACTGAAGGGATTGGGAGGGGAACATGATTGAAGATAGACCGTCAACGATTGCCTGGCTTCTCGCCTGGATGTTTTGTGTGGGCTTCTGCGCAATGTTTTGGGCGCTCGCTTATCGAGTATACGAGGTGATGCGATGAGCTTCACCTGGCTCGCAGCCGTTGCCCTGCTCCACGCTCATGTGAACATCGGAAGAGTAGACGGCCCCCATGCAATGCCTAAAGCCGACATCGAGCGCGTGATGCGAGCGGTGCGGCGACAGTATCGGCGCGATGCTAAGGTGAAGCTTTGGTGGGAATGGCGCGAGGTGAAAGGCACCGAGACGGGAAATTACTTCCCTGACGTGCAAGCGCTTTCAGGCTATGCCGCCATCTATCGCGACCGCTACTGGCCAAGCATACGAGGGGGCTATCGGCCCGCGCTGCTTATCGTCCCGCCGTTTATCGACCGCGAGGGGTATCAGTACGGGGGCGGTGCGTCATCTCTTCACTGCGCCCCTAGGTGGCGCTCTGGCGGCTTCGGTATCGCTGCCATGGGCGACACCCCGAGACAGTGGGATTTAGCCCCAACGCTGCTAGGCCATGAGCTAGGACATCAGCTTGCGGCGGTGCATACGAGAGAGGGGCTGATGCACCCCAATGCGCTCACCTTCGTTCAAGGCTCAAAGCTTCGGCACCGACCGCGCATGACGCTTGAGACGGTGCGGGCGATTCGTAGCTGTTTGGGGGATTAAATGCGCTGGCTGTGCCGTTGGATTATCCGCGCTTATTGCGATGCTTTCGGGCATCGTTGGGTGTCTTTGATGGGCCATCGGGAGCTGTACTACTGCGAGCGATGCGGCGCGGGGCTGAAGGCTTGTATGCGGGAGGCTTGGAGGTATGGACATTGAGACGAGCGACAAAATCGGGGGGTGTCGGAATGGCTGACGAGGATGAAAAGAAAAAGGCGAACATCAGGGAATTGGCGAAGAGAGTAG